>ERZ1643249.3539-NODE-3539-length-13694-cov-50.643302_pt1 | contig 13694 bp, 11 predicted proteins | sample MGYA00579263_ERZ1643249 | MGnify/ENA primary metagenome ERZ1643249 (study PRJEB29033, sample SAMEA4952264) | chicken gut metagenome | biome: Broiler Chicken; feature: Gastrointestinal Tract; material: Caecum | place: Ireland | collected 2018 | study: Broiler...
ATATTTTCCCGTTAATGTTTACTTTTTTTCGGGACATTTTCCCAAGTTATTGACACCAAAAAAGTTGACATTTTTTCATTAAAAAGTAAATTATTATATAAAAAAGAATAGTCACGGAAAAATTCGAAAAACCTTGAAAAATAAGGGCTTGCGAAGATTTTAAAAAACAAAAAAGTAACTAAAAAAGTTGATTTGTTTCCATTTTATTTCCAAAATTATAGAAAATGGAAACAAAATAATGTGAAAATCTTTTGAAAACAAAAAAGTTAGCATTTGTATGCTAGCTTTTTTGTTAAAAATAACTCCGTTTAAATAAATTAAAGAGTTGTGTTATGAGAAAAGTAAATGTAGTAAAAAGAGGAAATGTGTTCCAGTATCAGTTTGAAATAGCTCCACAAGGTAGGAAAAGAAAGTTTAAAAGTAAATTAGGAGTTAAAATAAGGGCTTCAGCTTTTGATGTTAGTGCAGATATAAAAGCAGTATCTAAAAGATAGGACAATCTATAATACAAACTGTTTACAACATTTATGCAAAAGTAACTAAAAAAATTGGAAATGATACAGTTGCTTTGTTTAAAAATTATAGACACTCGCTGGGGGTATCTAATATAAAAGAACAAAATTCCCAGGATAAACGCATGAGTTTGTAAAAACTTATGCGTTTTTAATTTGATTTAAAGTTTGAACATCGAGTAGTTTAAAAATATTTTCTATTTCATTTTCAAAATCAAAAGCTAAATCAGTTCTAATCAAATTTAAACTTTTATTGTAATAAGTCTGAACAAACTTTAATAATGCCAACGCAATTCTTCTTAAAATACCCAAATTTTTAGCTCCATTTTTTTCCAATGTTCTATTGGCATCTTCTTTAAATACTATATCTAATGGTGCGTGTAAATTATTTTCTACTCCCCATTCACTTCTTACACCTTTAGCAAATAACTCTATATTATTTGTAAAACTTACAATATAATATCTATTTTCTATAGTTTTGTTGTCATCTTTTTCAATGGTCTTTCTTGCCAAGCCTATAGATTTTAATCCTGGCCATTTCTCTTTTTGATTCATCCATTTTATATCATCAGTCATATAATATTCTCTTGTAACTATGGCATTATGTTCTTTTTCTACAACTTTTTTATAACTCTTTTCTTTCACTTCTTTTATAAAATTTTTGTCAGTATAATACATTTTTATTTCCTCATAAGTAAGCTTTTGATTTTCTTTTACTGGCAGTACATAATCAGCTTTTCCTTTTAAAATAGCTTTTATTGTATCTACTTGTGTATTAAGTGCATCAGCTGTTACTACGCAATTCTTTAAATTTAATTTTTTCAATAATTTAGGCCCCATTGGTATTTCATTTGTTTTTTCACTTATATAATCTTGAACTAAACTAATCCCATAATTCGTTGAATATACACTCATCGTATTTACAACTTGTTCTTCTTTATTTTTCCCGGTACTTCTTTTTGAACCATTACTCGTTTTGCCATCCATGCTTAAAATATCTCTTTCATTTGAACTTGATAGAGTATTGATTTTTTCAATAAGATAATTTATTGTATCTGCATATAGCGAATTAGGGTCTAATAAAGAAATTACTCTTTGTATAGTATCATGTGATGGAATTCCATTTGGAAGTTCCAAATGTTTTTTTAACCATTTTTCTTTCTTTTTAGCAAATGATTCTATCTCTGTCCATTCATTGCATTTAGCTAATATTGCGAATAGAACAATTAAAATAATATCTTCCATTTTATGTCTTATATCTGGTGCATATCTCGTATATTCTTGTTTTTTTACTATTAATATCATATCTTTAATTCCTTCATTATTTAAATTTTCAAAATTTATGCTTATCTCATTAAACATATCTCTTATTTCTTTTAATTTACTACATTTTTTACTCATACCTTTTCATCCTTTTTTCTATTATACATGATATTACATGAAAAAACACACAAGTCTTTACAAACTCATGCGTTTATCCTGACTCTAAGTCCCATTGAACTTGATTCATTTTTGTATTATAATTTAGATAGAGTAATAAGTTATTACAATATGTTTAATAGGGAGGTAGATTATGAATTTAAAGCAAGTTCAAAAAGAAGTTTGGCAAAATAAAATAAATAAAGGTTTTAATACTACAAATGTAGAAAAAGAGTTTTGCTTTTTATATGGTGAGGTAGCAGAAGCCTTTGATGCCTATAGGAAGAAAAAGGATGATTTAAATGAAGAATTAGCTGATATAGCTATTTATCTACTCGGACTTTCTGAAATGTTAGGCTTTGATTTAGAAGATGAAATCATGAAAAAAGTCTCTAAAAATGAGAAACGTGTATATAAAAATGTTAATGGTACAAACATTAGAGTAAGTGATTAAGAAGAATGTTATTTCTTCTTTTTAATAACTCATTAATAAAAAAGTGGTATAATAAATTATGTAAACGGATGCACACATTGTTTCCATTTTGTTTCCAAATTACAAAACAAACATAGTACAGATAGTACTATAAATACAGTAAATGTTTTTGTTACCTGTGCCACAAAAACTTGAAATACCAGTAATTACGTAAATAACATAAATACTATAAATACTTGGATTTCTTGAACATGTGGGAGTGAAAAAAAATATAAGAATTGCTGTGGCAAATAGCTTATAAAATAAGGGTTTACAAGAATTTTAAAAAATAACAAAATGTCCAAAATAGCCAATTTATTTCCATTTTGTTTCCAAAATAGGGCAAAATGGAAACAGGCTATGGTTTACATATTATAAAATAAGAAAATTTAATAAAAAGTTATAGATGTGATATGAATGTAATTTGTGGTGTTCTTTGTAAAATAGTGTTGGTAGACATTAAATGCTACCAGTAACAGAGAATGTAAGGATGATGACAATCATCCTTTTATCATGCCATAAACGAGAAATACTATGACTATAAAATATTTATATTTTCTATGGTTAAAAATGATTTTTTTAAATTTTAAGTACTAATTAACTAACATTAATTTTTAAAAATTAAATAAAAGTAAAAATATATAAAACTACAAAATATAATTATGTATTAAGTGTTAAATGCTTACAAGTTCCTCGAGAAATTAACGTTTTTATGATATAATGATAATATCGGATAATTGTAAATTAAAAAAAGAAATTGGTGGTAGTATGTTATTAACGAATTTGGATATACATAGGTCATATAGAAGTAATAAAAATAATATGGTTAAAGATTTTTATAATCCTACATTATCTGTTGCTAAATCTTATAAAAGAGCAGTTGGATATTTTACCATATCATCTTTAGTGAATTGTGCACAAGGATTGTCTAACTTAATTTCAAATGGAGGAACAGTAGAAATAATTGCATCTCCAAAATTAAGCAAAGAAGATATAGATACAATAGAACTAGGATATAAAATGAAATCAGATGTAATTTTAGATGCAATGATAAGAGAATTCAATGACATTAAATCTGAAAATATTAAAGAAAAGTTGAATTATATTGCAACGTTAATAGCAGACAATCGACTAAGTATAAAAATTGCATTAATGGATGATTATGGAGCATATCATGAGAAGTTTGGAATTATTGAAGATATCAGAAATAATAAAATACTTTTTACTGGTTCAATGAATGAAACAAATAATGGTCAGTATGTAAATTTTGAATCTTTCGTAGTTTTTAAATCGTGGGATGAAGAGGGAAATGAATATATAAAGGAATATGAAGAAGATTTTAACAATCTATGGAATAATAAAACAAATAGATTAGATGTCCAACCATTCCCAGAGGCATTAAAATCTAAATTATTAGAATATAAAATGCCAACTTATAAAAAGGAAACAGAACAGATAGAAGAATCAGAAGGTGTATTACTAAACAAAAAGAAGGAATGTCCACTTATTCCATCATGGTTTCATCCAAGAGAATATCAAAAAGAAGCTATTGATAATTGGGAACAAAATAATTTTAGAGGATTGTTAGCCATGGCAACAGGTACAGGTAAAACATTAACGGGATTGTATGGTGTTTGTAGGTTATGGGGAAAGTTAAAGAGAATGGCAATTATTATTGTTTGTCCTTATCAACATTTAGTAGAACAATGGGTTGAAGATGTAAAAAAATTTAATTTAGATCCTGTAATTTGTTATTCAAAATATTCTAATTGGAGAGAAAAACTTTATAGGAAAGTAAAACTATTTAATTATGGAACAATAGATAATTTTACTGTTGTAACAACAAATTCAACTTTTACATCAACCGAAATGCAAGATTTCTTTAAAAATATAGATGGCAAAGTTTTATTAGTTGTAGATGAAGCTCATAATGCGGGTACAACTTCTATGAAACGTTGTTTAGATGAAAAATATGAATACAGATTAGGTTTGTCAGCAACACCAAGAAGATTTAGAGATGAAGAAAATACTGAATTTATTTTTGATTTTTTTGGAGGAGAGGTATTCTCTTTTGATTTGGAACAAGCCATAGCTCAAGGATTCTTAACAAAATATTATTATTATCCACATATTGTTCGTTTAACAGATGTAGAACAAGATGAGTATAATCAGTTATCATCAAAAATTGCTCAAAACATAAAAGATGTTAATGGAAAAATAATAATAAATGATTACGCAAAAAGTTTATTGATAAAGCGTTCAAGATTAATTGCTGGTGCTAGTAACAAATTGAATATTTTAAGAGGATTAATGCCCCAATATGTTAATAAAAATTATATATTAATATATTGTGGAGCAACAAAAACAACAGATGAATCAGATGGTAGTGAAGAGCGACAAATAAGAAAGGTTTGTCAAATCCTTTGGAACGAATTTGGGATAAAAAATAGTAAATTTACATCTGAAGAAACGCCTGAAGAACGTGAAGAAATAATAGAAATGTTTAGTAATGGTACAGATTTACAAGCTATTGTAGCAATAAAGTGCCTTGATGAAGGAGTAAATATACCAGCTATACAACATGCATTTATTTTAGCAAGTAGTACTGATCCCAAAGAATTTATTCAAAGACGAGGAAGAGTACTAAGACTATATGAAAAAAAAGAATATGCGTATATTCATGACTTTGTAACAATTCCAAATACAGATGAAAATAATAGTGGTAAAAGTTTGGTTGAAAACGAATTAAAACGAGTTTATGAATTTAATTCATTAGCTGAAAACAAGGAACAAGGTGAAGAATTTATTGAAAAATTAATAGATACATTTAATATTGAAAGAGAAAAAATTATGGATGCTCGAGATGAGTATAATATTGGAGGTTTTGATGATGAAGACTAGAAATGAAATGATTAATGAAATATCGACTAGAGTTTTACTTGAAATTATTTTTAAAGAGAAAAAGAACTTTAATACGAAAGAAAAAAAAGATGCTGATATGATTAAAATGATAAAAGGAATTATAGAACGTGAGGTGAAAAAAAATGATCTTCAAAAAGATGAAATTGCATAATTTCCGACAATTTAAAGGAGATTCGCAAATTTCTTTTTCCACCGATAAAGAAAGAAACGTTACAGTAATAATTGGTGATAATGGAGCTGGTAAAACAACTCTGCTTCAAGCTTTTAATTGGTGTTTATATGGTCAAGTAAAACTAGAAAATCCTAATGAGTTAATAACAAAAGAGGTTTTATCAAATTTGGAAATTGGTGAAAAAGCAAAGGTAGAGGTATCACTTGATTTTGAACATTCAAAAAAAATATATACTTGTAGAAATTATATTGAATATATTAGAAATTCTAATGGTAATATTCAAAAACTAGATGAGGATAGAATATTTACTATCACTTATCCAGATACAGGTGAAACTAAAAGAACTAATCAAAATGCAATAAGAGAAATATTTCCTAGTGATATGTCAACATACTTTTTGTTTGATGGAGAGCGTATGCAGGATATTGTAGACAATCAAAAAGTGGGGAAAAAAGATTTATCCAATGCAGTAAAAAATCTTTTGGGATTAGATGTTCTTGAAAATGCAAAATATCACTTGGAAAAAGTAAAGAAAGAATTTGAAGCTGAATTTGTTTCCGATAGTTCATCTAGACTTTCACAAATCAATGAAGAATTAAAACTTATAGATGAAAAAATAGAAATTGAAGCAAAAAATAAAGATAAGTATGAAAATGAATTGATTGAGTTAGAAAAAAAGCAATCAAAGGTTAATGAAATTTTGAAGTCCAATGCCAACCTTAAAGATTTGCAAGATAGAAGAGTTGAATATGCAAAAATGATGGAAAAAATTGAAAATGACATTGAAAAAAAGAAAAGTGATATTTTTAAAACATTTGGTATGGCAAGCGTTATGTATTTTTTAGGCTCAACACTAGATGAATTAAAAGAAAAAATAAAAAATAGTGATTTAAGTGACAAAGCTATTGAGGGAATTAATGCTAATGCTATTAATCAAATTTTAAAAAATGGCGAGTGTATATGTGGATGTGATTTAAAAGGTAATCCACAAGCTGTTCAAAAATTAGAAAAATTAAAAAGCTATTTACCACCAGAAAGTTATAGTGTTTTATTAAAAGGACTAGAAGTACATATAAATAATGCCATAGATAATAATAGTAAATATTATGAGAATTTTAACAAAATGTATGAAGAATACAATAACCTTATAAATCAAAAAGATATTTTAACTAATAGAATTAATGATAATGAGAAATTAATTGCAGATGTTGGAGATCAAGATCTATCCAAATATAATAACGAATATATAGAATTGAGAGGCTTAATTGCATCAAAAAATCAGGCTATTGGTGGATGTAAAAATCAAATAGATGTATTAAAACAAACACAAAAAAATCGTGAGGAAGAAAGAAGCCGAATAACTATTTCAAGCAAGCAAAATGATGCAGTTCAATTTAAAGTAGATATTTGTCAAAAACTTATTGATGAGATGACACAAAGATTAGATAGAAAAGAAAAAGAAGTTAAAAATGATTTACAAGAAAAGACAAGTGAATTATTATCAAAAATGCTAAATTCTGATAAAACTATTTATATAGAAGATGATTATAATTTTAATGTCATGGATGAATACAAAACAACTACTTTATCAGAAGGTGAAAAAATCGTAACTAGTTTTGCTTTTGTTGGTTCTATAATTTCCATAGCAAAAGAATTTATTTCCAAAGAAAGAAAAGATGAATTTGGTTTGTCTGATGATGATAAATTCACTTTAGTTATGGATGCCCCATTTGCAAAACTTGATTTAAGCCACAGAAAAAATGTAACTTCTTTAATTCCTACCTTAACAGATCAAATTATATTATTATCTGCTGATAGTCAATGGGATGGGGTTGTAAAAGATGCATTAAAAGATAGAATAGGAATTATGTATAATATAAATAAAGATGGAGCTTCATCTAGCATTTCTCTATTCGATAAGGAGGTTATATAATATGATAACTTTTTCAACAGATATTGTGATTAAAGGAAAAAAAGCACAAAAGTATCAAGAGTTATCAAATAAATATGGATTCTTGTATGTTGATATTTATATGATGTCAGGGGTTCTTGGCTTTATTAATCATCAAAAAGATGTACAAGACAATGATAATTCAATAACTGTAAATATTCCTAGAAATGTTTTACAGTCACGTTCAGAAAAAATTGATTTTCTTTATCAAGTTGTTACTTTAAGTGAGGAAATTGATTTAAATTCTGAAAAGGCAATGAAATTGTCATTTGAAGAAAATTCAATAACCAATCCACAAAAAATGTATAAACGAGAATTGTTTGATGATTATGCAATGGGAGGCATAGATATTTTATATAATCTTTTGTCAGATGTTGTATATGATAAACAAGTTGATAACATTAAAGATATATTAGATAAATTTTATGAACAAAGTAATTTGGGAGAAAAGACAATAGAAGATATTTTAGAAGAAGAAGGATTGTAAAAGGAAGTGTATTTATGAAACTTACAAACATTTTAGAAGAACAAGGAAAGAAATATAGAGATGCTATAGAAAGAGTTAAAAGAGTCTATATGCAAGATGATAGACCTTGGATTATTGGTTATAGTGGTGGAAAAGATTCTACTGCAACTTGTACGGTTGTCCTTACTGCATTATCCGAATTGCCAGCAGATGCATTAAAGAAGCATGTTTATATAATTAGTTCAGATACACTTGTTGAAACCCCATTAATAATAAATGAGATTGATTCCACTTTATATAAAATGGAACAGTATGGTAAAAAAAATGGATTACCTATAAGCACCCATAAAGTAAAACCAAAATTTGATAATACTTTTTGGGCAAATTTAATAGGAAGAGGTTATCCATGTCCTAATCAAACATTTAGATGGTGTACAGATAGAATGAAAATTGAACCAGCAAATAGATTTATAAAAGAAATTGTTGCATCAAATGGAGAAGCCATAATGGTTTTAGGAGTGAGAAAAGGAGAAAGTATTTCAAGAGATAGAGTTTTAAACTCACATGCAGTTAAGAGTAGGGATTTGATGCGACATACCACTTTGACCAATGCTTTTACATTTGCTCCAATAATTGAATTTACTGTTGATGATGTATGGGATGTATTATTAAATTATCCATGTCCATGGGGTGGAAACAATCAGGAATTGTTTAAACTATATGCAGATAGTTCATCAAATACAGAATGCCCTTTAATTGTTGACGAAGAAACGAAAAATGCTGGAAGTTGTGGAAATAGTAGATTTGGTTGTTGGGTTTGTACAGTCGTAGCAGAAGACAAAGCACTTAGCGGATTTATAAAAAGTGGAACAAAATGGTTAATTCCATTGTTAGAGTATAGAAATTGGCTATATAGTATTAGAGATGATAGAACTCTAAGAATGAAAAGAAGAGCATCAGGACAAATTTATTTTTCGGCAGTTAAGCAAAAGGAAAACATTTTAATTATCCCTAAAAAAGGAGATAGAGAAAAAGTTGAAATTGACTTAAAAACTGGACTTGATAATTTTAATGAACATTGGAATATTTTTGATAGCAAAACAACGGCAATTAAATATATAAAAGATAATCATATTGATGTTTCAAGTAGTGATGATCCAAGAATTATTTGCAAAACAAATGATGGATATGGTCAACTAGGATTGGGTCCATTTACATATGAAGAAAGAAAAGAAATATTGAGAAGGTTATTAAAAGTTCAAAAACAAATTAAAGAAGAATTTGGAATAGAGCATGAATTAATTACAAAAGATGAACTAATTGCAATAAGTCGTTTATGGCTAGAACAAGGTTATTGGAATGATGATGTTTGTAAAATTTATAAAGAGGAACTTGGAATAGATTTAAATTTCATATCAGACGATATCAAATTATTAAATCAATCAGAATTAGAAACTTTAAAAGATATTTGTCTTAACAATAATATAGATTTTGAATTAGTAAAAAAAATATTATATTTGGAGAAAAATAGTTATGGCTTAACAAGAAGAGATAATCTTCAAAAAGAGCTTTCAAGATTACTAAATCAAGATTACATTCATATTTAAGCAGACTGGAGGAACTATATATATGAAAATAAAGAAAATTAAGCTACATAATATTGGTCCATATAGAAGTGAAGAAAGTGTTTTTGATATAGAAACAAGTAAAGATAAAAATATAATTTTAATTGGAGGTAAAAACGGTGCAGGTAAAACTACATTGCTTAATTCAATTAAAATAGGTCTTTTTGGGGCATACGCTTATGGCTTAAAAACTACTGGAAATTTATATTATAATTCTTTAAATAAAATGTTTAATTACGTTGAATCAAGGAAAAAAGTATCTGATTATAGTATTGAAATAGAATTTTCATTAGTAGAAAATTATATTGAAAACACCTATACTTTTATTAGAAAATGGAAAAAAGAAAGTTCCTCTATAACAGAAACATTAATTGTAAAAAGGAATAAAATAGCATTAGATTCAGAAGAAATGGAAAAAATTCAGACAAAATTAAAGGAAATAATGCCTCCAGCAGTAATAGACACAATGTTGTTTGATGGTGAAAAAATTGCTCAAATTATAGATGATGATAAAATTTCTGAATATTTGAAAGAAATAATCAGTGTCAACTTTAATTTGAATATATTTGAAAAGATGGATGACGATGTTAATTTTTATATTGAAAAAGAAAAAACAAGAAAGGTTTTTTCTGCTGATGAAATCAATCTAATAGAATATAGAAATAAATATCAAGAAAGTAAGAAAAATTTAAAAAATATAACAGATGTTTTAGAGAAATACAGAAAAACCGAAAATGAGCAAAAATTCAAATTAAAAAATTTAATTAAGAAATTTGAAAATTATGGAGGATTAGATGAAAAATCAAAATTTGCTATAAGAAGTTCGCTTGAAATGTTAGAAAATACAAGAAAAGATAATTTAGCAACAATCAAAAACTTTTTGGAAGAAGATGTTGCATTTTATCTTAATGCAGATAAAATAAAAAATATTAAATTAGAAATTCAAAAAGAAAAACCAAAAATATTATTGCAATATGCGAACGAAATTGCTTCATTATTAGGAGAGGAATCTGTTATTCAAATAAAAAAAGAATTAAAAAAACTGGCTGGTACAGAAGTTGGTACTATAAAATATCATTCTACTCCTAGATTAAATAAATTAATTGATAAATTTTTTGAGAGATATAATAATTTATCAGTACCAGAATTAAAATTTATCTTAAAGAACAGCAGAGAAGACCTTAATAATACAAAAATATATAAACAGATTATTGGAAAAAATGAAAATGCTAATTCGAAAGATTTACAAGGATTATTAAAGGAAATAAAGTTGTTAGAGGTTTCCTTAGAAGATTTAAAAAATAAAATTAAGAATTTAGAAAAAGATGTAAAAAAAGCAACAGCAGATGTTAATAGTGCATTTATAGAATTAGAAACGTTTGAAAAGAAAATAGATTCTGAAAGGAAAGAGGAAAATAGCTTCTATATTGCAAGGAAATTATTAAAAATATCTGAAGAATATAAAGCAAAACAGACAATTAATTATTTAACGAAAATTTCTAATTTAGCAGTTAAAAAATTTGAAGAAATAAACAAGAAAAATGACTACATTACGAAAATAATAATAAATAAAGAATCTTATGAAATTTCTTTATTTGATATAAAAGGAATTGAAAAAGATATAACAATTTTATCTGCAGGAGAAAAGCAATTATTAATTTCGGCAATTGTTTGGGCTGTTTTTAAATTGGCAGATAGAAATAATGTATTTATTTTTGATACGCCTTTAGCAAGATTAGATAAAGAAAACAGAGTATTATTTGTTGAAAAAGTACTTTGTACCATTTCAGAACAAGTTTTGATTCTTTCAACTGATGAAGAAATTGTAGGTGATTTATACGATATAGTTAAATCACACATAAGTAAATCATATATGTTAATAAATAATGTAAAAGAAGGAAAAACTACAATAAAGGAGGCATATTTTGAATGACGAATGGAAGACTAACTACATCAATAGATATTGAACAAAAAATAATTGAATTACAGAAATTACTAAAGCTACCAACAAAAGCCTCAGTGATGAGAATTGCAATAGGTCTTTCTTTAAAGATTAAGGAAGACCCTCGAAATGTCTATAATGAAAAAAATAATGACCATGCAGGAGCTACCTACCAACGTGGTACTATAACAGGAGATTATGATGAATTGTATAGAGTTTTATTAATAGAACAATTAAATAAGCCGATAAGTGATTCAGAATTATATCCAGAATTATTTAACTCTCATATTTCAAGAGGAATCAATATCTTATATGACGAATATCAATTAAAAGGAAATTATGATAAGATTGTGGATTATATTTTTGAAATGTTATAAGGAGGTAATTAAAATGTTATATTTAGATAATTCAGCTACTACAAAAGTTTTGCCAGAAGTGTATAACGAAATGATACCATATATATCTGAATATTTTGGTAACCCAAATAGTAAATATTATAATCAAGCTGTTAAATCACAAGATGCAGTAGAAAATGCTAGAAATCAAGTTGCCTCTTTTTTAAATTGTAAGCCTGAAGAAATTATATTTACCAGTGGTTCTACAGAAAGCAACAATCTTGTTTTAAAGGGATTTTCTCATGCTAATAATGAGAGAGGAAAACATATAATAGTAAGTTCAATAGAACATTCAAGCATTATAAATACGGCATTATTTTTACAAGAGAATGAATATGAAGTAACATTTCTTTCACCTGAAAAGGATGGAACAATATCTCCAGAAACAGTAAGAAAAGCAATAAGAAAAGATACAATATTGGTATCAGTTATGTGGGCAAATAATGAATTGGGTAGCATTAATAATATTAAAGAAATCTCAAAGATATGTCATGATAACTCAGTTTTCTTTCATACAGATGCAACTCAGTATGCCGGTAAAGGACTAATTGATTTACAAGATAATATTGATATTGATTTTTTATCATTATCTGCACATAAATTTTATGGCCCAAAAGGTATTGGAGTTGTTTTTATACGTAAAGATAAAAATGGATTTTATCCTAAAATTACACCATTACTTCATGGTGGCAATCAAGAATTTGGACTAAGAAGTGGAACTTTAGCAGTTCATCAAATAGTTGGTTTGGGAAAGGCTTCTGAAATTGCTCAGAGAGATTTAAATAAAAATATAGAATTATTAAATAAATATGAAGAACAATTCAAACAAAAAATGATAAAAGTTTTTGGTGATAAAATAGTAATAAATAATAATATAAAAAATAAAATTCCAGGATTAATTAGTATAAGAATAAAAGGTTATAATAATCAGTTGTTTTTAAAAAATGCATCTTCTATAATTTCTGCTAGTACAGGTTCAGCATGTAGTAATTCAAAGCCATCGTATGTTTTAAAGGCATGTGGTTATTCTGATGAGGAAATCAGAGAAACAATACGTTTTTCTTTATCAGCTTATGAAGACTATAATGATTTTGAAGAAATTTCATAAATTTGTTTAAAAAGCCTTTGCACTTATGGAATTGTGATGAACAATGAAAATTAATAAGAAGACATTTTTATACAATGCTTCTGAAAAATGTATACCAAAAAAACTTTTTAATTATTTATTTAGCAATAACATATTTAATAATTTTATCGTAGTAGATAATCTATGAATATATTAAACTGTCAAATAGTCAAAATTAATAAAAATATAAAGTTTAAACCACAATCTTGTTTTAAAAACGTACAGTTCAGCCATGTGATTTTTTGCAATTAAAAATAAATTTATGTATAATGTGGTTGTAAATTGAGTTATTGGCAAAAATATTGAAGAATGCACACAATGTTTTCATTTTGTTTCCAAATTATAAAATATACATAGTACTCATAGTAACATAAGTAACATAAATAACATAAATATTTTTGTTACCAGTCCCATAAAGACTTGAAATAACAGTAATTACGTAAATAACAATAATACTATAAATACTGGATTTTCATGAACATGCGGCTCGGGTCTTAAGTACAAAAATTGCCACGGAAAGAACGAAAAATAAAGAAATGTCAACCAAAAAAAGTTGACATTTTTTCATTAAAAAGTAAAATTATTATATAAAAAAGAATAAAGCAGGTAAAAAATGAATGATAAGATAATTGAAAACGAAAAAAAGTATAATGATGAAGAAAGCATAAAAATGAAAATGTTTGGTTAAATAC
>ERZ1643249.3541-NODE-3541-length-13689-cov-11.165175_pt1 | contig 13689 bp, 10 predicted proteins | sample MGYA00579263_ERZ1643249 | MGnify/ENA primary metagenome ERZ1643249 (study PRJEB29033, sample SAMEA4952264) | chicken gut metagenome | biome: Broiler Chicken; feature: Gastrointestinal Tract; material: Caecum | place: Ireland | collected 2018 | study: Broiler...
AATTATAAGTTTTTAACTTTGACATTTTTTCAAGTTTTGATGTTGACATTTACAGATGAAAAGGAAAAATCACATCCCGTTAATTTACAATCTTTAAATATTACCCGGTGAATACCACAGTTATTAAATACTTTATTAGATAAATTACAATGTTCAAATACTACATCTACTAAACTTACATTAGATAATTCTATATTATTAAAATCAATATTAATAAATTTACAACTATCTATAGTTATATTATTTAGTTTAATATTACTAGTACTATTTTCTTTTATACATATATTACATAAGTCAGTATCTTCTATATATTCATCAAAAGTTATATCAATTAAATTATTTATTTTAGGTTTAAGTATTTTAATAATATCACTTTCTTTCTATATAGTTATATAAATTTAATTATATGGTTATCCACAGGGCTTACCCATAGGAGTATTACATACTCCCCTAGGATGAGGAATAGAAGACTTACGCCTTCTATATTCCTCTTTTGTTTAGTTTGTTCCTTATCCCAAAGTATATGGATTTCCGGAAGTCCCGTCTCCTCCAGTAATTTCTACTGTTGAATTTAGATAAAGGACTGGGGAAGCGGAGAGGTCGGAGTTGAGCGCGCTGTAGTTGTTGACAAACCCGGTCGTGTACACGCCGAAAACGCGGGCGGAAGAACTGGAGCGAGGAGTAATCGTCCATTGAGATGAACTAGAATCGTATAAATAATCATTATTTTTACAATCACTATAACTTGAATCTTTCCAATTATACATCTCTTTAGCTAAACATAAATCCCTATTGGTTGTAGTTCCACCACTTGTCGCGTATCCATAGTCAGATGGATACATTAATCCTATTTTACCTACCCAATAAGTTGGACGAGTACCATATACAGTTGTTCCTCGCTCATATCCATAAAAATGACTAGGTAGTCCATTTGAGGCACTTGTAAAATTAGCAGTTCCTCCAAGATTCCAAACAGCATCTCCGATTAATGATTTTGCCTCATCTGTCAAACCATTAGAACTAAAATCACAACTTGTGGTAGCTCCATTTTGTCCAAATGGACAATTACCACTTGTTCTATTCCAATATGCCCCATTATTTAACACTTCCATTAAGACACTATCAGTCCAATCATTACTTCCATTACTAGAAGTTGAAGAACCAGTTCCTGACGGTTTATTGTCCCATGAATAAAAACCTATAGACTCATTTCTTACTATTTTAAGCCTTTTTTCTGTTGGTCCACCATAAGTAGATGCTACATCAAACACTCCAATTATTCGCCATAATTCATTATTAAATAAAACATAATTATTAGGATCTTTCCCCATATATCTTACGTTACCATCTGGATCATCATTATTCATCGTACTAGGATTAGAAGATAATAAAGTTGGAATATATTCTGCTGCATTCATACCTGGCTTCCTTTCTAAAGCCTCTTTCCCTTTCGTATATAATACTACTTCTATTTTACCACTTATACTTTTATTCAACATATTAGACTGATCCATATCTTCTGTACATGTAGTAATATCTCCAGTACATGCTTCACTTATCCATAACCTAAATTCATAGTTATCAGCAGTACCACTACTTCTTACTAAATCTTGTTGAATTTCTGTTAACCAAAATTTACCATCACGAATACTATCAAACCAAGGATCTAAACTACCACTTGAAATAACTGTACCATTTTTCTCTAATTCCCATTTTACATATTCACTTTTTAGTGCTGAATCTACTACTAAATCTGATAATATTACATCATATATTATTGGTATATTAGGGTTAGTACTAGCTCCCTTTACACTAAAATTAATTCTCATTACATTTTCAGTATTACTTTCTACTTCACTATCTAATATAGGTACTAAATTAACTGAAGGTAGTGTTAAATTACCAGTATAATCTATTGCCAAATTAGCTGTATCCACATTTATATTAACACTATTCATAACATAACTAACTGCTAAAGTTATACCTATTACTCCAATCATCATTATAATTATTTCAAATATAATAAATTTAGTACTTTTATTTTTAAACATTTATATTCCTTCTTTCTACTTTCTAAAATTATTATATTATATTAAAATTTTAAAAGCAAGATTATATGTTTGAGTTTTTACAAAGAATTTAAAAATATTATATTACTATCATTCATAATAAAATACCAAGGTATAAAATTAAAAATGATACAAAAAATGTACCATTATTTAACAAACATAAGTAAAAATTATCGTTTTATACTTTGCGAATTACCTTTTGATAATTCTTGATTATATCTTAGAACTTCATCAACTACTTTTTTTAAATTTAAAACAGCTTCTTCCAATTTATCACGTTCTTTTAAACTTTTAGCAATAGCGCACTCATATAGTACTTTATTGCAAATATTAGTAAAATCCATATTATGACTACTTCCAGGTAAGCTTTGACCAATCTCATTTAAAGAAGTATCAATTATTTTTTTCAACATATTATATTTATCTTCTAATTTAATTGCATTATCTTGAATTAAATAAATACCATCTTTAATCATAACTAAAGGAACGACATTTTCACTTTTACTATTTTGTGAATTTAAACACCAATTTGAAAATTCAAAAGGAACCTTGTATACATTACTTTCAGTTTTATAATAAACTTCAGGAATTAACTGACTACTTTTATACGAAAATTTTTTTTGAGATTCTTTAACAGATTCAGAATTTCTTAAAGGGTTAGTTTTAAAATCAGTTTTGTGTGGTTGAATGATACCGTTATCTTCTAAATATTGTTCAATAAATTTATTTTCATCTATTTGTGATTTCAATCTACTTTTTTTATATTTTCTTTTTGCATCACTTATGGCTTTTTTCATTTTTTTCTGTTTTAACAATTCTAATTGTAGGTTATCAGAATCAGTATAATCTACTTCTGATACTTCACCTTCAATTTTATCAAACCATTTTCTGCTTTTTTCAGCTTCACGTCTTGCTAACCATACCTTATATTTGTCTATTACTCCCAACTTAACATTATCATATTTCATAACTTTTTTCCTCCTAATTGCATTAATTATATCAAAATATATATTCAAAGTCAAAAAATAAAAATATGTATAATTTTTTTATGAGAGTGAGATTATATTTATTTTATTGACTTTTATAATTCATTTTGATAAAATTATTATTATAATATGGAGGGGAAGTAAATGAATAATTACTTAGAAAAAGAAAAAGAAAAAATACAAAAAGAAATTGACAGGATTAAAGCTGATACTAATAGAGTATCCAGTGTTGATACTAGTTTATCTAGAGATAATATTTTAATTAAGAATGATGAACTAGATAAATATAACGCTTTAAGTAGGATGATGGAGATATTAAACAATAATTTTAGTGATACTAATAACTATGAATACTTAGATTTATATGAAGCCAGTGGACTTGAAAGAATATCAGATACTGATTATAAATTACTTAGAAATGTTAGTGCTATTTATGAAGAAGAAGTTAATGCTGTTATTAATAGGATAAATGAAATAATATATGCAGGTAGAAATAACTTTATAAATAGAATTGTTAATGTAGATGGTGCTAATATTAAAGAGAGTGATGTTAACGAATATAATACTTTAATGGAGATGAAAAATTTTCTTGATAAGAATATGACTATCCGCATATTACCACAGGAATATTTAAATTTAAAAAGTAAAACTAATTTAAATAGTGAAAATAAAAGTCAAGATAATTCTAATACACCACCTACTAATGGAAATAACAATCAACCCCCTACTAATCTTCATCAAACAGAACTAAATAGTGTTGTAAGAAGAATGAATGAACTTATAACCGAAGGAAGAAATAATACTGATGTTAATGACCCTTCTATGCTAGTTGCACATGCTATGATAAAGAAAAGCAATACTGATGAGTTCATTGCATTAAATAAAATGTTAGAATTTTTAAATCAAAATACAGTAATTGATAATTTACCTCAAAGTTATATTGATTTAAAAAATGAAACTAGTTTAGGAAGTAAGATTCAAGATAATTCTAATGATATAGAAAGTGATTTATATAAAAGTGAACTTGCTAGTGTTGTAGCTAAAATGAATGAAATAATTAATGCTAGTAAAGGTAATAAAGATCCATTTAATCCAACAATTTTAGTTGCTCGTGCGCAAATAAAGAAAAGTGATACTGATGAATTTCTAGCATTAAATGAAATGTTAGATTTCCTAAAGAAAAATAAAAGTATTACTACACTACCTGAAAGTTATATAACATTAAAAAGTAAAACAGGAATAGATGCTCCTAGTAGAGATAATTCTAAAGATGCTAATAATGGTCAACCAATTATGGGTGGAGCTATTGGAGACACACAAATTAGTGATTTATATAAAGAAGAATCTGCTAAAGTTATAGCTAGAATTAACAAACTAATTGATGATGGAAATAACAATACTGATCAAAATGATCCTACTATGATTGTAGCTCGTGCTAAAGTAAAGAAAAGTGATACTGATGAATTTATAGCATTAAATAGAATGTTAGATTTCTTAAAGAATAATAAAAGTATTACTGCCCTACCTGAAGATTACATTACATTAAAAAATAGAACAGCATTAGCTACTTCACCAAATAAAGATAATTCTAAAGGAGCTAGTAATGGTCAACCTATAATAGGTGGAGCTATTGGAGATGCTCAAATTAGTGATTTGTATAAAGAAGAATATAAAAAGATATCTGATAGATTAAATATTTTAATTGAACAAGGTAAAGTTAGTCCTGCTGATGATCCTTCAGTTAATATTAATGGAGTTATGATTAGGCAAAGCAATGTTGATGAGTTTAATGCATTAAACGAAATGATAAATTACTTAAATCAAAATAAAAATGTTACTACGTTAGATAACGATTATCTTATACAAAAATCTAAAACAATAATAGATAAAAGTCCTCTATATCTTGAAGAAAGGCAAAAAATTGTTAATAGAATGATTGAACTTGCTAATGTTAAGGATAAAACTCAAGATGTATTAGATGAAATAAAAGTTTTAGAAAATATGTTTGCTATTTTAGAGAAAGATAGTAATCTACAAGTTCTTCCTCAGGAATATATAGATTTAAAAAATAAAACTGCTCTTGGTACTGGTAAAGATAATCCAGAACCTCCTAAACCAGAAAAAGAATCTAGTCAGTTATATACATCAGAATACAAAAAGATATTGGCTAGAATGAATGAACTTATTGATTTAGGAGAAAATAACAATGATAAAAAAAATCCTTCAGTAGAAATTAATGGTGCGATGATTAGACAAAGTGATGATTTAGAATTTAATGCATTAGTAGAAATGTTAAAAATACTAAACCAAAATCGTATGCTTACTGAATTACCAAAAGAATATATAGAATTAAGAGATAAAACTGCTCTTAAGGAAGGAAAGAAAGATAAAGATACTCCAATTGAGGATACTCCTAAGAAAAAAAATAGATTTAAGGTTATAGCTAAAAAGGCATGTAAATGGTTAAATGAACATAAAAAACAAATATTAATTGCACTAGGTATTGCTGCCATTGCTGTTGCTGTTGTCGTGGCATTTCAATATCTAATTCCTGCAATTACTGCTGCTAATAATGCTGCAATTGCTGCCAATAGTGCTAATATTGCTGCGATGAATGCAAGTAATTTATCTTCACTTACTTCTTCAATGGTATCTAATTCTACTCTTTGGCATTCTGCTACTGCGGCTGAACAGGTAGCACTACATGCTAGTAATCAAAGTTTAGCTTCAGTAGTTCAAGCATTAACAGGAAAAGCTGCTGTCTTTGGTTCAAATGGTGCATGGACTTTCGGAGGTACTTCTCTTGCTGAATTAGCAGCATCCCATGCCGCTACTGCTAGCTCTGCTGCAGCTGAAGCAACTGCCCTTGCTACTAAATTAACCGCAGCTCAAAATGCTGTTAGTGCACTATCTACAAAAGCACTTGCTTATGGTCTTACAGGTCTTAGTATATCAGGACTTGGAGTAATATTACCTAATAAAAAATCAAAGTATGAAAAATACAAAAAAACAATTAATAATGTCCAAAAAAATAGAATTTATCTAAAGGATGATGATCTTAGAAATAAGTTAACTGAATTATTAGATGAAGTAAAAGATGATACAGAATTACGTGATTCAGAGAAAAAAGATTTAGTAGCCCAAGTAAGAGAGGTATATCAAGCATATCTTAATGAACAAGATAATTCTCAGAAAAGAGGTGCAAAATAATGAACGTAAATGATATTATAGTTCTAGAAAATAATAAGAATTATTTACTATTATTAGATACCGTTATAAAAGCAGATAAATATTATTTAGCCGTAGAATTAGATAATAATGAAAATCCTACGAATAATTATGTCGTAGTTAGAGAAGAAAAAGAAGGAAACGATATATATATGGAAATTACTGAAGATCCATATATATATAGTGAATTAATTAAAATGCATTCAGAACAATCAAAATAAAAACTTATCATTTGGTAAGTTTTTTTTATTAACATCAATTACAATATAAAAAAATAAGGACTATTCTTCATCCTTATATATTGATTTAAATAAATCTTTTTCATCATTATCTTCTTCTATATTGTCTAAACTTGGAAGTTCATTAATAGAAGATAATCCAAAATAATCTAAGAAATCGTCTGTTGTTTTATATAATATAGGTTTTCCTGGTAAATCAGATTTACCACACTCTTTTATTAATCCTTTAGCTAGTAATCTTCTTACTATATAAGAAGAATCTACTCCCCTTAAATCATCTATTTCAACCCTTGTAATTGGCTCATTATAAGCGATTATAGCAAGTGTTTCTAATGCCGAATTAGATAATACATTATTTTTAGGATTTTCTAATAACCTTTGATAATACTCTTTATGTTCTTCTTTAGTAGTTAATTTAAAAGTATTTCCTAAATAATTAATTCTAAGTCCTCTACTACTATCTTCATAACTATTTTTAAGCTTATATATTAAATTTTTAGCCTCTTCCTCACTTATATTTAATATATCCATAACTTGTTCTAATGTAAGACCAATATCCCCTTGAACATATAATAATCCTTCTAGTATACCTTCCATTACTGCACCTTCAATTCTATATATATTTTACTAAAATTATCTTCTTGCTTTAAATCTATTTCATTATCTTTAGTCATTTCTAAGATTGATAAAAAAGTAACGACAATAAAGCTTTTATTATATTCATTAAATAATTCCGTAAATTCTAATTTTTTTCTCTCTTTTAAGATATTTCTAATACTACTTTTTCTTTCTTTTACACTATATTCTTTATTAGTAATTTTAGTATTAAGTGGTTTTTCTAAATTCTTTCTTTCTAAAAAAAGAGAAAATGCCTTAATTAAATCATTAACACTAATATCATTATCATTAGTAATTTTTTCATCTATATAATTTTTTATATTTTCAGGAGATTTAATATAAATCTCTTTTCTTAAACTTTCTAATTCTTTAAATGAATTAGTAATTTCTTTATATTTTTTATATTCAATTAATTTACTTATTAATCTTTCTCTACTTACTTCTTCTTCGTTTTCACTAACTTCTTCCTTTTTATTAGAAGGAAGTAATGATTTAGACTTAATTTCCATAAGTTCAGAAGCCATAACTAAATAAGAAGAAGCTACATTAATGTTTAACTCTTCCATTTTATTTATATAATCTAGGTAATCTTTAGTTATTTTATCAATAGATATATCATATATATCAATATTATCTTCTTTAATTAAATGAAGAAGTAAATCTAAAGGTCCCTCAAATTCATCTATTTTAACACTATAATTCATATAATCACTCATCCATACCTTTATAATTATACACTAAATATTAATTTATGTAAAATAAAAGATTAGATGTTCTAATCTCTAAAAGTAATTACACCTAAATCAATTAATATAACAGATATAAACGATATTAGAATATAATTTTCATTTTTCTTAAAATACTCTTCTTCCTTTTCAAATACTCTTATATTAATGAAACTGATATTTTTCAAACTAAAATTAATACCAAACCTTTTTATTTTTTTTATCATTTCTAAAGCAGCATACTGAATTTTATATCTATCTATTCTACTTACATCATAATTGTTTTTTATTAAATATTTTTTAATATCTTCTTGAACAATATTTTTTTCTTTTTCAAAACACGATATAGTATAACTCTCACAACAAGGATAACTAAGAAGTAGTAAACCATTTTCATATTCTTCATTTTCATATGGACTAGTTAATTTTTTCAATAATTTAATAACTATTTCTGTTTTATTTGATTCACTATCTCTATCCCATATAAAATATATAGGAATATTTTTAGTATCTAAACCATATTTTTCATACATTAACTTATATAATTCATTTCTATATTCATTATCGTTTTCAATTGTCCCTATATTAGAATTTTTAGTATTAATAATAATAACTCTAGAATTTTCATTTCCTTTCATTACAAATTCATTATACTCTTTAAATTTATTTTGTCCTCTTTTTTTAGTTAATAGTCGATAATGTAATATATCTCGAAATATCTTCTTTAATAATTTAAATTCATATTCTTCTCCTTCTACTACTAAAATAACTGTTCCTATATTTCTTTTTATATTAATCTTTAAAGATTTTATTGTATCTTGGTAATCCATCAAAAACCCCATTTAAATACATCTTTTCTGTATTTTGTGCTTCTCTTGGCATTTCTTCCGAAAATCTTTTAAGTACTGTTCCTTTTTTTCCATCAAAAGAAACAGCATATATTTGATCTGGTCGTATTAAAGTATTATTTAATATATTAGTAGAATGAGAGGCAAAAAATATTTGCGAATCTTTTGAATAGTGAAAGAAATATTTAATTAAACATTCTTCTAATTCATTATGAAAACCACTACTAAATTCATCAATTATTAACATACAATTAGTTTTAATTGAATGAATAAATGGTGGCAATAATCTTATTAAAGTATTATTACCCGTAGATTCATATATTTCAGGTATATATATATCGGTATTATTCTTTTTAAAGGAAATAAATTTAGATGTTGATTTTACATTAAATTTTCCCATCCCATTGTTAGTAGTTGAATCATATTTTATTACTTGATTATACTTTATTTTATCAAAAAAATCATTAATAGTTTTTACACCAATATTATCTAAATATTCCCTAATATTTAAATTATTATTAGAATTATATTCATGAATTACTCTATTATAGCAATTAATATAAACTGAATTTTTCAGAAAATCAAACCACTTATTTAAAACTTTATCATCATAAAAATGTGTATCAAAATATATTCTTCTTAAAAATGGCAATTTATCAGCTAAATCACTATATTCTTTTGATTCATTATATGAAAATGTAGCTGAATTATCAACTCTATTTATAATAACTTTATTATTATATACTAAAGTTTCTTTGATTATTTTATTGATACCTATTTCTAATTCATAAATAATATCAATATTATCAATTACAAAATCATACTTTAAATTATATTTATTGTTAGTAGAATAAAAACTTTTATATGTATAAAAATTAATATCATTAGTGCCAAATAATAAATCAAGTAAAAATGTTATAGTTTTTAATATTTGAGTTTTTCCTGATGCATTTTCTCCAACAAATAAAGCACCTTTTAAAATTCTAGAACTACCAACGTTTTCTTTCTCAAGGAATTTATAGTTAGTAGCACCAAAATCTATATCTGTACTATTTACAAAAGTAGTGAAGTTGTTAATAGTTATATTCTTTAACATACTTTATACCTCCTTACATAATATATTATATCATATTATGTAATTTTTTTACACTAATTTGTAAAAAAAGAAATCATCTCTGACTTCTAATAATTTTCTCTATCTCTTAAGAATGGTGGTATATCTAAATCATTATCAATATCTTCACCACTTCTAGTACGCATTAATTCTTCTCTTGAAGTATTAAAACTATGATATAATGGTTCACTTGGATTTTCAAAACCTGTAGCAATTACGGTAACTATTACTTCATCAGTTAAGTTTTCATTAATAACTGCTCCAAATATTGTATTAATATCAGTATTAGCTGCTGTCCTAATTACTTCTGCTGCTTCTTCTACTTCAAATAAAGTAAGTGAAGAACCTCCAGTTACATTAATAATTGCATCAGTCGCACCGTTTATTGATGTTTCTAATAATGGAGAAGATACTGCTTGTTTAGCTGCTTCTACTGCTCTTCCCTCTCCTGATCCAACACCAATTCCTATTAAAGCATTACCTCTATCTTTCATTACAGCTTTTACATCCGCAAAGTCTAGGTTAACTAAACCTGCAACTGCAATTAAGTCTGATATAGATTGAACACCTCTGTGAAGAACATTATCTACTTCTCTAAAAGCTTCTAACATTGGAGTTGATTTATCAATTAATTCTCTTAAACGATCATTTGGTATAACAATTAAAGTATCTACATGTTTTTTTAACTCATCTAATCCAGCAATGGCTTGTTCCATTCTTTTTTTACCTTCAAAACTAAATGGTTTAGTAACAATTCCTACGGTTAAGGCACCTAAATCTTGGGCAATTTCTGCAATTACTGGAGCTGCACCAGTTCCTGTTCCACCACCCATACCACAAGTTACAAATATCATATCAGCACCTTTTAATGCTTCTTCAATTTCTGCTTTACTCTCTAATGCTGCTTCTCTTCCTATTTCCGGATTTGCACCTGCTCCAAGGCCATCAGTAAGTTCACTACCAATTTGTAATTTAACTGGAGCTAAGGAATTATTTAAAACTTGTAAATCAGTATTAGCTACAATAAACTCAACGCCCTTAAGTCCAGACTCTATCATTCTATTTACAGCGTTATTACCGCCACCACCAACACCTATTACTTTTATCTTTGCTAATTGATCCATTTCTAAACCAAACATATTATTCATTACTTTTCCTCCTTATTTGTAATAAAGTTTTCAATAAACTTCGTAAATATCATATTGTCCTTTTTATTTTTATTACTACTAGGCGTTTCTAAATTTATTACTTCAACTTCGTCTAACATTGAATACTCTTTTCCTCTTTGTTCCATTTTATCACAAAAATATTTTATCATTCCAAGAGCAGTTATATACTTGTTATCCCTTACCCCTAGTGTTTCCATTGAATATATTATAACACTTTTACCGAAAATTTCAAACGCTAAATTCTTAAAAGCTTTAATTTCTGTAAGTCCTCCAGTAATAATTATATATCCAATGTTTTGTTTTGTTAATAGTAATATTTGTTTTTTTGCATATTCAAGTATTTCCTTTAATCTACTCATAACTACTTCTGATACTTCTAATTGATTTAATTTTAAAGTCTCACCAATGGTATTTTTTACTTCATATACATCATTTAATTGGGAAAAACGTTTATGAGAAGAAGCAAACTTTTCTTTTAATATTCTACCATCAAATACATTAATATTAAAGATATAAGATAAATCTTTTTCAATATTAATGCCTCCTAGTTGAATTGTTTCCGTATTTATAAATTTACCTTTATTTATAATCGATACATTAGTAGTTTCATGACCTAAGTTAATAATTGCTCCAACTTTATTTTCTAGAGACTTATTTCTAACTTCATAGTAATCTGCTAAACCTGATAAGACAATTTCCACTACTTCTAGTCCAGCACCTTCAACTACATTTAAAACAGAATAAATATTCTTTTTAGGAACAGAAACCATAATAGCTTTTATTTCTAGTTTTTTGCCTTTTTTACCAATTGGCTTGTCTACCCTTTCTCCATCAACTAGATATTGAGCAGGTATTACCGTTACTAAATCATAATCCACTGCTAATTTACTATAAATTGAATTTTTTATAACTTTACTAATATCATCTGATGTTATAATTTCATTTTCACTTGTTATATCGATGCTTCCTGTTACAAACATAAACTTAGCATTATAATTAGGAACATTTACGATAACTTTTTTAATATGGACTCCTAGACTTGCATTTATCTCTTTTATCCCGTCTTTAATTGCATTGATAGCTAAATTAGGATCAAATATTAATCCCTTTCTAATCCCCTTAGATTTTATCGTATTAGCTGCTAAAACATTTATATTATTATCTAAAAGTTCTCCGACTACAAATTTAATTGTGTCAGATCCTATATCAATGCTAGTGTATATCTTCCTCACATTATCGACTCTCCTAAAATAATACATATATATTATACAATAAAACTAAATAAAAATAAAGAAATTTTATAATATTCATATAAAAAGCCAAATACAATCCTGTATTTGACCATAGCATTATATAACACCAATATATTATATGTTATAAATCTATTTCTTTGACATTATTTTTCTTAATTTTTAAAGATTTATCTTTGTTTTTATTAATAATTATCATAATTAATTTAATTATAGCTATTAATACTAGTAATGCACTAGCAATAATAAATAATATAAAATTACGATCAGCATTTTCTTTATATACATCAAGCAAATCAATAATAGAAGAATCATATCGTTGAACAGTTCCCTCTAATGGATCATATTTATATAAATTTTCTTCACCAGTATTTACATTAATAGCATAAAATAAATAATAATTTTTAAGTTCATCTACATCTAGAGCATATGTTTTTTTAATTAAACTATTATCTGATAATTTATATGCGTTTAATTTATCATTGTTATAGTTAAATGTTGTTTCATCATAATTATCTATATTAACATCTTTTCCTGTTAAATATAACGTTATTCCATTAAATGTATATTCTTTATATAAAGTATACTCACCATCATCATATATATAATAGTTAGCAACGCCTTTACTATCTTTTAATCCTACAATAGTAAACTTAGTTATTTCATTATAGTATGCTAAAACGTCTTCACCATCAATATTAACTGTTGTTTTTTGATAATTAGGAAGAACTGTTAAAACATCTTCTTTTCTAATTACGGTATATTCTTCGCTACCTATTTTTACATTAATTGGGTCTAATTCTTTTACTATAACATTTATAACATAAGTCTTAACATTACCATTTTCTGCTTCAACTCTTACTTCTAATTTATTATTACCTTCAGATACTTCTCTTTCTCCAGTACCACTTACACTTGCTTTAGAGTCTTCTGTTTGAGCATTTATTTTTACTTTTTCAACTTCATTTCCTACTTCTATTGAATATTCAAGGGTATCTTTATCAAAAGAAATATCATATCCTTCAACACTAAGAGATTTTAAATAATTATTCTTAGAGTATTCTTTAGGAGGAATAACTGCTGGTTCTTTAACCGTAATAGATATGCTTTTATCAGATAGTTGATACTCTTTTTCTTGAGCTAATTCTCTAATACGGACATTTGATGATGAGCAGGTAATAGTACCTGATGTTGTAGGTTTTATTGTAAGAGAAAATGATTTTGATTTATTAGCAGTATTTAAGTCTTCGTAAGATAAATCAACACTTGAATTAACTCCAGCACCAGTACATTTTACAGTACCTGTTGTTGTATATATTCCACTATCTGCAGATATTAATGATGTAATAGTAATAGATCTTCCTTTAGTTATTGAAGAAGCACTACTCTTAATACTTAAACTAGTAGCACTTACATTATTTGTCCATAATATAAACGCAAATA
>ERZ1643249.3542-NODE-3542-length-13689-cov-4.404063_pt1 | contig 13689 bp, 13 predicted proteins | sample MGYA00579263_ERZ1643249 | MGnify/ENA primary metagenome ERZ1643249 (study PRJEB29033, sample SAMEA4952264) | chicken gut metagenome | biome: Broiler Chicken; feature: Gastrointestinal Tract; material: Caecum | place: Ireland | collected 2018 | study: Broiler...
CTTCTTTATATGGAGCATATCCTTTTGTTGCAACAGATGTTAAAAGTGATGATTGAAACCATCCTCTATATTGATCGTTTCCTTCTAAATACATGTCTGCTTGCCCTTCAGGTAATCCGTAATTTTCATTTAACACCGCTGTATGTGATGAGCCAGAGTCAAACCAAACATCCATTATATCTGTTTCTTTTACTAATTTATCGCATCCACACTCACAAACATGTTTTTTTCCTAATATTTCTTCTGGTGTTTTTTCAAACCAAGAATTTGAACCCTCTTTTTCAAATAATTTTTGTACTTTCTCAATAGTTTCATTATTTATGTATTCTTTTCCACAGTTTTCACAGTAAAATATTGGAATTGGAACTCCCCAACATCTTTGTCTTGAAATACACCAATCAGTTCTATCCTTAATCATATTAGTCATTCTTTCTACTCCCCAATCAGGATACCATTTTACATTGTGTATTTCTTCTAATGCTTTATCTCTAAATCCATCAATAGATGCAAACCACTGTGTTGTTGCTCTATATATTACTGGCTTTTTACATCTCCAACAATGTGGATACTGGTGAGTTAATTCTTTAGCTGCAAATAAAGCTTTTGTTTCTTCTAAAAATTTAATAATTTCTTTATTTGCCTTTGCATAGAACATTCCTTCAAATCTTCCTGCCTCATTTGTCATATGTCCATGCTTATCAACAGGAACAATTATTTTTATATCTTTATATCTTTTACAACATAAGTAATCTTCATGTCCATGTCCTGGAGCAGTATGAACACAACCTGTACCTGCATCTAAAGTTACAAGTAAATCTTTATCACTACCAAGTATAACTCTAGATGTTTTATTTTCTATTACTGGATTTAAGCATATGATATTTTCAAGACTACTTCCTTTAAATGTAGCTATTATTTCATATTCTTCTATGTTTCCTATTTGCATTACATTTTCTACTAATTCTTTTGCCATTATATAATTTTCTTTAATTCCATCTTTATTTGCTTTTACTAAAGCATATTCAAAATCTGGGTTTAAAGTTATAGCTTGATTTCCTGGTAAAGTCCATGGTGTTGTTGTCCATATTACTATATAAGTATTATTTAAATTTACATATTTTGATAATATTCCTAAGTCATCTTGTACTTTAAATTTTACATATATTGAAGTTGAAGTATCATCACTATATTCAATTTCTGCTTCTGCAAGTGCAGTTTCACAATCACTACACCAATAAACAGGTTTTAAATCTCTATATATGTATCCTTTTTTATACATATCACCAAATACACCTATTTGTTTTGCTTCAAAGTCTTTGTTTAAAGTAAGATATCTTTTTGATTTATCTCTATAATCACCAAGTCCACCTAAACGTTCAAATTGTTTTGCTGTTTTTTCAACTGCATTTAATGCAAACTCTTTACATATTTCCCTAAATTTAGCAACACCAACTTGCTCTTTTGTAATTTTTAGCTCTTGTTGTACTTTCTTTTCTATAGGAAGGCCATGTGTATCCCATCCAGGAACATATGGTGCATAATATCCATTCATTGTCTTATATCTTATGATGATATCTTTTAAGATTTTATCAAGAGCATGACCTGTATGAATATCACCATTTGCATATGGTGGTCCATCATGAAGTACAAACTTTTTACCAGTATTTTTATTTCTTTCTAATGCTAAGTAATATACTTTTTTATCTAAGAAATCTTTTAAAATCTCTGGTTCTTTCTTAGGCAAATTCCCCCTCATTTCAAATTCTGTTTTTGGTAAATTAAGTGTTTTTGAATAATCTTTTTTCTCTTCCATAAAAACTCCTCCTAGTATAACAAAAAACGTACATACCTGTATAAAAAGGATGTACGAATAATATATTACAATATATAATTTTTACCTTATTATACAACATACCAACATATGTGTCCTTTATAACGTAAGGAAAACGGCAAGGCTTACTTTTATTTCAGCTTACAACTCAGAGGTGATTTTCATTATATACTACTTTAACTAGGCTCTCACCATCCCTAGTTCGCTTTGTATTTTGTAATATAATTACTCTTCCTCGTCATAGTTTTTAATTCGACTTTTTCATTATATCATAATTTTTTTATATTGTAAAGTCTTAATTTCATTAAATTTTTCTTTTCTATAATATATGAATTTTATGTGATTTTGCTAACCTTTATACTCTATTATGCTCTTTTTTAATAATTTTATTTGTTCACTATCATCAATTACTGCAAGTTTACTTACTCTTATTATTTCATTATATTCTATTTTTGAAAAATCTATATCAAGCCCTATTTCGTTTAAAAGCTCCCTTATAAATTCTCTAATTGTTCTACCATTTCCTTCACGAAATGGATGCAAAACATTTAATTCAGTCATATAATAAGATATGCTTTTTAATTTTTCATCAAATGACATTTCTTTTAACTTATTTATATCAATCTTTGATAATATATTATTTATATTTTCTTCTATATATTCGTATTGAGCAAACATAAAATTATCTTTTGTAATGTTTTCTTCTCTATATTTACCAGCAAAATCATAAATATCACAAAAAAGATAGTAATGTATATACTTTAATCTTTCACTATTAAAACCAGATGGCATCTTTTGCTTTCTTATAGTAGCAAGCTTAAATGATACCATCTGTCTTTCATATTCTTCTAACTTTTTTTCATCCATTATATTAAGTTTGTTTTTTATTACACAAGTATTAGGATATGTATATTTTGAATTAATTGCATCATACATTTTACATATCTCCCATATTTTTAAATCTATTTTTTATAATATTAATTCCTTCTTCTTCAGTTATATTACCATTATAATAATCAGAAATTAATCTTTCATCTTGCTTTGTTATAAAAAGACCTTCTGCAGCCATAGTAACTTTTATATCATTTATTAATTTATCTTGCATAAAACCACCTATATATATTATACCACATTTTTTCTTTTTTGTAAATAAAACCAAGTATCTCTGAAATAATCAGAAATACTTGGTTCCTAACAATTAACAATATATAAAAGGTCTACTTTAATTTTAATTTTATCTACTACTTTTGTTTATCTTTCCTATCTATTAATTTTTCTAATTCATTTATTTTTTCTTCTTCTTTTTCTAGTCTTTTCTTGTTCTATCTTTTGTAATTTACTTTGTAATTTTTTTTATCTTCTCTTTTATATCCATATATATCTATTCCTTCTTTATCATATCCTTCTTTATCATATTTTGTTCCTGTTTTTTTATTTTCCCTTTTTCTATACTGCTCTTGTATGTATAACAACATATCTGTATCATTATTATTTAATTTTTTCAATGTATCACTAAATTTATATTTTTCCACTTTTATCACTCCTTTTAATTTTTTTTAACTAAATTTTGATATACTTCTAATCTCTGTATATATTATACTATTAATTTTATGCAAAATAAAATACGTATTTTTATATAGTTTATAAGTTTTACTTATATATTTTAAAATTTTTACAAATACTTTTTTATTTTTACAATACCTTTATATATTTTATATCAAAACCATATCTTTCATTTAGTTCTGATATAATAGTTTTTAATTTTTTACCATTTTTACCTATTATGACGGAAACATATTTTTTAAACTGTGACGGTACACATATGCACAATGTTCCATCTTTTATATTTTCTTTTATCTTTGATACATCAAGTACCAAAACTACATTTTTTATATGGTCATACATTAAATAATTAATATATAACCCCTTATTAATTCCTTTTGGTATATATTCTTTGTCAAGATATATACACGAATATCCATCAACACTTTTGTCTAGTTCTTCCAATATACTTTTTAAAATTTTTTCATTTTTAATTTTACTGTCTACCAAATTTAACTTTTCTTTTGCTCTTTTAATACTTTCTTCAGTTAAAACTAAGACGTCACATGTTTCACTGGTCAAACGAAAAGTTATATCATTACTTTTTACATATACTGGCAATACCATTTTCTTTTTTTCTACATGATTAGTATCATAAAATTCTAAACATGTATCATTTATCTCCCGGCAACCAATATCGTATGATAGATATAACCCTTGTGCTTCTTTTCTTTCTTCTGCACTTTTATATTTTTTTCTAGGCAACGTTATATCTTGGCATATATACTTTTTAGTAACATATACCTTATATTCATCTTCTTGTTTTACTGCAAAAAAGAAGCCTTCTTTTTCATTAACCATACCAAATTCTTTTATAACTTCTGGCATTTTTTCTTTCATATATTATCCTCCTTCTAAAATAATTATTTAATAAATTTTTAATTTTTTATGTATTATACCAAAGTATTAAAATTATGTCAAGTAAAAAAATCAAATCAACCTTTTTATCCTTTCTATTTAGTATAAACCATGCTACATTCATTTTTTACTTAAATTTGATAAAAAAATATGTATAATATGATATTCCTACCATATTATACATTATAAAGCTATGTTTTAGTAATAAGTTAAAAATCATCTATATTGCTATTATTTAAATTACAAAAATTATTTATACTTCTAAACTTTTATATTACTATTAATGGAATAGTAGTCTCTTCCTTTGTAAGCCCTGAATGATTTCCTTTAGTTGACATCTTATCTTCATATATTGCTTTATCACAAAGTAAAAATTTATTATTTACCACAATGGCTACATATTCACCTATAGAGTTTAAAGCATTTTCACTTAAATTATCAGGCCCAAATAATTTATATTCTATTGCCTCTTTAGCAGTGAGTAAAATAACATCTTTTCCAAATTCACTGCAAAATTTATTTTCAAATTCTTCTTTATATTCTTCTTTAACAAAAAAACTTATCATTCGTGTATCCATACTTGGAAGTGCATAAAAGTATTTTAAATAATTTTCATTTTGATTTAAATATATAAGGCTTGTCATATCGACTTGGCCATGATCTGCAATTACTAAAATTGTTAAATCTTCTCTACCTTCTTTTATCTTTTTTATCTCTTCTTCTATTTCTGCTAATTGCCTATTTACTTCTATACTATTAACTCCATATTTATGTGACATTTCATCTAGTCCACTTATATATAAATAATTAAATGATGCTCTTTTTTCATTTAATCTTTTTTCTATCTTTGTAAATGCATCCTTAATAGAAAAACATCCATAAGTATTTGCCTTTTTACCATTAAATATACTAGAATAATCAGAATTAATTATTGTTCTTCGCATATACAAATTAACCGGTATATTATACCTATCAAATATGCTTTTAAAATGATACACATTATTTTTTGAAAATCCTAAATCATAAAGACTTACTCCTTTTTGACTTTTAAACAAAAGTGGATAATAATTTATATCTAAACTTTTATCATATTGCCACCATCCAAACACCCCATGCTCAGACGGATAACAACTACTACAAAGTGATGTAAGTACGCAAGCTGTAGATGAAGGATTTACTGTTTGCATAGGCATCTTTAAATTTTGCTTTAAAATAGATGTATCACTTAAACTCTTTACTTTATAATAACCAAGACCATCTACTAATATCAAAAGAACATTCCTTTTTAAAGGAATCTCTTTTTTTAATTTATTGATCTTTTTATCGCTTTTAAAATATACACCATAGTTACTTGATACAAACTTCATAAAATCTACTATATCTATATCATTACTATAATTTTTTGTTTTTATATAATTTTCCAATTTTTCAAGATTTTCTTTTGTATTTGTAATCAAGTAACCATCCTCCTATTTATATATTATTAGTTACACCTTGAAATCTATTTATTACCTCTTCTTTTCCAAGTAATTTCATTATTTGATATATATCAGGTGTATTATGTCTGTTAGTAACAGCTATTCTTATTATTCCAGCAAAATCTGCAGTACTTCCTATATATTTATCTTTATTTTGTTTATATTCTTTCATATCTGTACAAAATCCAAGTGAATTTGCAACTTCTTTTAAATTACTAAACCACTCATCTTTACTATCATTTTCATTATATATTTTCATATATTCTTGTAATACTTTTTTAGTAATTTCATTATTTAATTTTGACTCTTCATTATTTAAATAATCAAAACTATAACCATTATTATCTATATCTTCTTTATATAAATCATTAAAGAAATAGAAAAATGTTGGTATAATATCTTCCCATTTTATAATATCTTTACGTATTTTTTTAGCTCCATCTCTTTCAAGTGCAAATATATTTTTTGAATAATCTAAATTTCTATTTATTATTTCATTTACTTTATTATCGTATTTTTTAGACCAAGTAAGTACATTTTCCAATACTTCTTTACTATCCATTTTAGATATTATTTCTTTACTAATATCATTTAATTTTGGAATATCAAGCAATGAACCTGCAGAGCTCATTTTATTTAATTTAAAATTAAACTTATCATTACTTACATCTTTATTTTTATTTCTCCAAATTTCATAGTCTGAATTTGCAACAGTCATTAAATATTCCATTACAGCTTCTGTAGGATAACCAGCTTTCAAGAAATATGATACAGCTGCTTCTTTATCCTTTCTCTTACTTAATTTTCTTCTACTATTACCGTCTTTTACCATTATTAATGGAACATGTATATATTGTGGTGCTTCAAATCCCATAGCTTCAAAAAGTTGAATATGTACTGGAGTAGATGGTATCCACTCTTCTCCTCTTACAACATGTGTTGTTCTCATAAAATGGTCATCAACAACATGAGCAAAATGATATGTTGGAAGTCCATCTCCTTTTAATATTACAACATCTTGATCATTTTCTGCAATTTCTATTTTTCCTCTTGCACCATCAATAAATGATGTCTTTTTTAAATGTGAACCATTTGATCTAAAGCGAAGAATAAATTTTTCTCCTGCTTTTACTCTTTCTATAGATTCGTCAATAGAGATATTTCTACATTTAGCATATACTCCATAATATCCTGGTACAATTTTATTTTTCTCTTGAGCCTCATGAGTTGCAGCAAGCATTTCTGGTGTACAAAAACATGGGTATGCAAGTCCTTTTTCAACTAAGTGCTTTGCACATATCTCATATATTCTTTTTCTTTTACTTTGAGTATATGGTCCATAATCTCCTATTTCTTTTCCTTCAGCTATAACTCCTTCATCTGGAAAAAGCCCAAATTCTTTCAATTCTTCAGTAAATAACTTTACACTGCCTGGTACTTCTCTTTTCCCATCTGTATCTTCTATTCTAAGATAAAATATACCATCTGTTTGTTTTGCAAGTCTTTTGTCTACAAGTGAAGTAAAAAGTGCACCTGTATGTAAAAAACCTGTTGGAGATGGTGCAAAACGAGTTACACAAGCTCCCTCTTTTAAATTCCTTGCAGGATATCTAATTTCTAAATCATCTATAGTTTCATCAACATCTTTAAAGATATAATGTGCTAATTCATAACATTTCTTTTCGTATTCTTTATCCATAAAAAACCTTCTTTCTATAATTTTTACTATATTTTACTATAGTATTAGAAAAATATCAAGATTATTGTTTGCAAATATACTCTAAAATCATGAAATAATTATTGATTTATTTATATTTAATTACTATATTATGTTAAACTTTTAATTCACTTTCTTTTTTTACTTGACATAATTTTTGATGTATGATATAATTTAGTTGTATATATTAATATTTTCTTTTTTAATAAGGAGGATGAAAACTATGTTTGAAAAATTAAAACAAGAAGAGTACAATTTAAATGCAAGTAAAGCTCGGGACATGAGCAAACTAGCACAGTATAATTTTATATTAAAAAAAATTACGGAAGAAGCAGAACAAGGCAATAAAAAAGCTGTAATATATAAATTCCGTAAATGTATACTACCAGAAGTTGTAGAAAAGTTAGAAAATGACGGTTTCAACATTGAAATTACTTCAGATTGCTTTACAATTTCCTGGGAAAATGTTAAAAATTGTGGTAGGAAAGCCTTTAAAATTAGAGAATTGTCTATTTTATCGCAATCTAATTTAACGATAGAAAGGATTAATGATGATGCGAAGGCTGGGGAAGTAAGTACAGAAATTTTTGATATGTATCCCGAAGTAGTAGAAAAATTAAAAAATAAAGGATTTGATATTGTAATTCCTACTACTTCAATGATTGGTAAAGTTTCTTGGAAAAATATTAGTTAAATTTAATAAAAAACGGCTAAAAATAGCCGTTTTTTTATATCAATTTTACTATAAAATAAAAATCACAAAGTATATGTTTGTATACTTCATGACTTTTATTTTTATATAGTAATATCACTTATTATTTATATTTTCCTAAATTTTAAGTTCTAAATTTTTACATATTCTTTATTATCCATTAAAAATAATTTATTTATATTTAACCACCGTATTAGTCTTATTTTAAGTTATTTTTTGCTTTTGCTTGACATAATATTTTATAAGGGATATAATATAATCGTTATTAATAATATTATTTCACTTTTAATAAGGAGGATAGATATATGAAAAAATTTTTAAAAAAACTATTTTGTAAACACGAGTATATTGTAACAACAAAACCGTATATAATAGACGGTGGATTCCGGAAAATGGGAGTTCGCACTTGCAAAAAGTGTGGGAAAATACAAGTATTTTTCATCTAATAAATATTTTTGTTAGATGAAAAAAATTTAATAAATTATTCGAAGGCAACGCCACTGAAAAGGAGGATTTCTATGAAAACTTTAAATATGAATTCTTATGTACGAATTAAATTAACATCTTATGGTATTGAAGTGCTCCATAGAAAGCATGAAGAGATTCGCGCAGCATATCCGTTTATCGGAAAATTTTCACCCCCTAAAACAGATAAGGATGGCTACTATAAAATGCAGTTGTGGCAAGTAATGAATATATTCGGCCAATACATGTATGATGGTAATATAAATTTACCATTTGAGCTTGACATTCAAATCGATGATGCCAGTTCAAATCATAAAAATTGGTTGTAAAATAAAAGTCATGAAGTATACAAACATATACTTTATGACTTTTATTTTTTATCTCTTATTGTTTATATTTTTCTAAATCTACATCCATTAATATAGGTAAAATCATTGGTTGACGTTTTGTTCTTCCATACACAAATTTTATTAAAGTTTCTCTTAGAGCAGCTTTAATATTTGACCATTCACGTATATCATGTTCATCACACTTTTCAAGTTCACGTCTTGCTACTTCTTTTATATCATCCATTAGACTTTCGCTTTCTCTTACATATACAAATCCACGAGTTACAATATCTGGACCAGATATAACTTTAGCAGTTTTTCTATCTAATGTTACAACAACTATTATCATTCCATTTTCAGATAGAAGTTGTCTATCACGAATTACGATGTTACCTACATCTCCTACTCCAAGGCCATCAACTAATACTATACCTGATGGAACTTGTGTAGTTATTTTAGCATCATCTTTTCCTATTTCTAATGTTCTACCATTTTCTAATATAAATACATTTTCTTTTTTAGTACCTGTACTTACTGCAAGTTCTCCATGTTGTTTTAAAAATCTATACTCACCATGAACTGGCATAAAATATTTTGGCTTAGTTAAAAGAAGCATAAGTTTTAATTCTTCTTGACAAGCATGTCCAGAAACGTGTACATCTGCAAGCTGATTATATATAATTTCTGCACCTAATTTTTCAAGTTCATCTATTACTCTTCCAACAGATTTTTCATTTCCAGGTATTGGTGAAGATGAAAATATAACTAAATCATCAGCAGTAATTTGAACTTTTTTATGCTCTCCAACAGACATTCTACTAAGTGCTGCCATTGGTTCACCTTGAGAACCTGTTGTTATAATTACAAGTTGCTCTGGATTATATATATTAATTTTATCTATATCAATTAACGTTCCATCTGGTATATTCATATATCCAAGTTCTTTTGATACTTCAAGAACATTTACCATACTACGTCCTACAACTGCTACTTTCCTTTTACATTTTACAGCTGCATCTACAATTTGTTGCATTCTATGAATATTAGAAGCAAATGTCGCTACAATTATTCTCTTATTACAATTAGTAAAAATTTTATCAAATTCTTTTCCTACCGTTCTTTCAGACATAGTATAACCAGGTCTTTGGACATTAGTACTATCTGACATAAGTAAAAGTATACCTTGTTTTCCAAGTTCAGCTACTCTTTGAAAATCCATAGGTTCACCATCAATTGGTGTATAATCAATTTTAAAATCTCCTGTATGGAATACAACTCCTACTGGTGTAGTGATTGCTAGTGCGACTGCATCTGCAATTGAGTGTGTTACTTTTATAAATTCTACTTTAAATTTTGAAAACTTTACTACATCACGTGGCTTTACACATTTTAATGTAGTAGTTTTTTCCATATTATGTTCAATTAATTTATTTCTTATAAGACCTAAAGTAAGTTTAGTTCCATATACTGGAACATTAATTTTCTTTAAAAAATATGGTATTGCACCGATATGATCTTCATGTCCATGTGTTATAACTAAAGCTTTTACTTTGCTTTTATTTCTTTCAAGATAAGTTATATCTGGAATTACAAGGTCAACTCCAAGCATATCATCTTCTGGAAATGCAAGTCCACAGTCTACTACTATTATTTCATTTTCATATTCAAAAACTGTTAGATTTTTTCCTATTTCATTTAAACCACCAAGTGGTATTATTTTTAATTTTGGTTTTGCAAATATACTTGGTTTATTCTCTTTATGTTTTACTTCTACAAGTTTAGTATTTTCATTTAAATTTACTAAATCCGTACCAATATTTGAAAATTCAATATCCATATCACTATTTTTACTTAACTTTTCTTTAGTATCTTTTTCTAATTTTAAATTTCTCTTTACTTTTGTTTCTTTTCTATTAGTATTTTTTCTGCTAATTTTTAAATTTTTTTTAGCAGTCATTTTTTCTTTCTTTGTTTTTTCTTCCATTTATCTATCTCCTTTTTTATTCAATTTTCAATTTACAATTATAATTAAATTTCCACGTTCAATTTATATATAATTTATAATTTTTTATTTAGAATTTATTTGTCGCACTTTTTCAATACTATATATTATACTATATTCAAGCAATTTTGTCAAATTTAAATATTTTCTAAAATTTTCCAGTACGTTTTTATTGTAAAGTAAACTTTATTATGTTATAATCCTTTTTAAGAAACATATAACTTAATTTTAAATATAATTTAAGGAGGTAGCATATGCAAATTTCATATTGTTCTTACAAAAAAATATCCGACTTTTCAAAAGACGATATAATTAATATTGCTCTACTATACGCATATACTAAGTTTCCATTCGCAAGAAAAGGTATTGCTACAAATTATTCCAAATTATTAATAACGAGAGAAAAAAGACTTGCAAATGACAAATACTTATATTCTTTTCTTACCGAGCGGGAATATAACTCTATTAGTAGACAAATAGATAGTATTAATTTTGTAATTTCTGCAGAAAAGATAGGAAGAATTATTAGGGTGGCAATAGTTGAAAATTTAATTGACGATATGAGCATAACTCTAATAATAAAAAAAGCTTTACAAAATGCTAGAAAATACAAAAATTATGAAAAAGTATTAAATCACTACATAGATTTAATTGAAGAGCGGATGAACTTTTTAGAAAAGTATCAACTAAGCCCTACTGTTATTACAAATAATAGAAAAAGAATAATCATAAATAATATGGAAAAAAGTAATATTGTTCCAAAAGAATTTTTAATAGATATTTGTGATTATCCAATTAGTGAATTGCTAAAAAAACATAAAAAACATATCTTTACTTCTTCTCCATCTAAAGAAGAACTTTTAAAAAGAAAAGCTTTTTTAAAATCTCAATTATCAAATGTAAATGACAACTTCTTTGATGAAGAAGGAGCTCCAACTATTTTATCTATTTCAAGAGAAATTGATGAGATAGACAAAAAATTAAGATATTTATAATGAAAAATCCAATTATTATCCGTAATTTAGATAATAATTGGATTTTTCAATTTTTCTCTAATTTTCTTTTAACTCATTTCGAAGTTTTTCTTTAATTTTCTCTGGGGTATTAGGATTATCTAATACACACTTTTTTACATATGGTGAATTGCTCCGTGATAAAATTTTAAGATATCCCACATCTTTGGTTGTTCTTGCTTCTAATTCAAAATATTCATCTAAACTAGTACTCCTTTTTTCTTGCTCTTCCTCAAACATCTTGTACCTTTCTTTAATAAAATTCATCATAATATTTTCCTCCTATATAATTTTTACATGATATCACATTTATGGTATCGATACCTTATTCTTTCACCTTATTATATCACATTAATTTTTAAGTTAAAAGTACTTAGAATAATTTTTTTCCTAAGTACTTTTTATTTTATTTTCCATTTTTCTCTTTACTTCTTTTATCATTAATAATATCCATTTCCTTTTCAGTTATAACAGATACATTGTTTTCTTTAGCCCAAGCTACACATCCTTTAAGTACTGTGTTTAAAAATACTCTTGGAACTTTTATAAGACGCATACAAGCTTCATCTGTAAATTTTACTTTATCATCTATTCTAGAAGCAGCATACTTTACGGTATCTAAACTTATTCCCTTACTTGCTGGTATAGGTTCAGCAATTGGTCTTCTAAACCTTGTATACCAAAAATATTTGCTATCTCTATAGCCATAATCAACAGGAACATTTGGAAACATACTTGCTTTTACCCCATCTATAATAGCCTTATGATATTTTTCCTTCATTAAAATATTATCTATTTTTAGTATAAAATGAGCTCCAAACTGACTTGTAATACCATTAAAATTATGATAAGGAGGTAAATACTCTTCCTTAACTTCATCATCTTGTGCATTATCAAGTTCTCTTACCCATGTACATTCAAATACTTGAAATGCTTCTTTTACTATTTTGGGATATTTTTCATTTTGATTTTCTCTTGCTCTTTTTCCATCAACTAAAGTAAAAAGACAATCTTTCATTTTTTCTTCTGTTGTTTCTCCAGGATATCCTAATCTTACTGCCTCTTTAAAATATTTCCTATTATCTGGTATAAAATTTATACTACATTTTCCGGTTCTTAATATGTTTTTGGCAGTATTAGAACTATTTCTACAACATAAAACCATAGCATAATAATCTTTACCTGCAATATAATATGGAAAACATAATGAATATGAGCCAAGATTTGTGTTTCCTTTTTCATCTAATGTTCCAATTTCTGTTGTAGGCATTGGAAAAAATGCAGATGTTTGATAAAAATTATCTACCATTCTTAAATTTTTAAATCCTTCTAATTCTTCTATTTTTTTATTTCATCTTTCACAATATCACCTCTATATTAAAATTATATACCAAAATATATATTATATCAAGATTTTATTTTATATAATCTTTGTATTTTTACAGTTTAAATTATATGAAATAAAAATACAAATTAATAACTATAATGCACTAAACATGAATAATAAAGAAAATATTAGTTTTATAAAAATTTAGCAATTTAAATACCACAAACAAGTTTTAACATACTATTTAAATTTATATATTTATTATAGTCTTACTATTAAGTAATTTTTAACATTGCCAGTACTTTGCCAATTAATTTGACATACTTCAAACTTAATCAAATATATTATTATATAA
>ERZ1643249.3543-NODE-3543-length-13682-cov-9.087253_pt1 | contig 13682 bp, 8 predicted proteins | sample MGYA00579263_ERZ1643249 | MGnify/ENA primary metagenome ERZ1643249 (study PRJEB29033, sample SAMEA4952264) | chicken gut metagenome | biome: Broiler Chicken; feature: Gastrointestinal Tract; material: Caecum | place: Ireland | collected 2018 | study: Broiler...
TTATTAATATATGCTTTTCTAATTCTTTCTTTTTTCTTATTTTGTTTTTCTAATTCTTGTTCTAATTTCTCTTTAGGATTATGTAACTGCTTTTTTAATATTGGAAGAAAAAACTCGTTTACTACCGAATCGTACTCTAATATCTCACTTAATAATTGAATTATAGAATCTTCTATTATATTCTCCTTTACATAACCTTTGCAGTTGTTACACGCATAGTAATAATAAAAAGCATTACTTTTTCTTTTGCATGTTCCCTTTCCTCCTAATATTTCTCCGCAAACTGGACAGCGAAGTTTTTGCAAGAATAAATAAGTTTTATTTCTTTTAAAACTTTTAGAATTTTTTCTTCTCTGTATTTGGCATTCATCCCATAGTTCTTCAGAAACTAACGCCTCTACCACATTTTTATAATAAATAGAATCTTTACCTTTTCTTCTTTGAACATAATCTCCTTTATAAATTGGATTTTCTATTATTGCTAAAATGGATGCATCTCTCCATTTTTTATTCAATACTTTTTCTTCTGTTAAAATGTTAGCAATCTTTTGATAACTATTTCCTTCAAAGTATAATCTATAAATTCTTATTACAATATCTTTGGTTAATGGATCTGGTACTAATTTTTTTCCATCTCTTTTATAACCTAATGGTGTTTTTCCGGGAATGTGTCCATCTTTTATTGCTCCAGCTAAACCAAATTTTGTTCTTTCAGATACTCTTTCTATCTCTAATTGAGATAACACAGTTAACATCCTTACAAAAAATCTGCCATTAGCAGTTGAAGTATTTATATCATCAAGAGCACACTCCAAACTACAATTATGTCTTTCAAGCTCACTAATTAGCACTTCTAGGTCTTTAACACTTCTTGTTAACCTATCTAACTTATATGAAACTACAACATTAATATTATGATTTCTAACATCTTCTAGCATTTTTTGAAATTGTGGTCTGTGTTCCATATCTTTAGCACTTATACCTGCGTCTTCATATACTCCATAAATTTTATAATCACGATATTTACATAAATCCTTTAGCTTTTCCAATTGCTCACCAAGGGAGTAACCTTCACGAGCCTGATCTTCTGTAGACACCCTTATATAAATACCACATACTTTCTTTTCTGAATCCATTCGAAATCAATCCTTTCAAAACAAAAAAAACAAGAGAAAATCTCTTGCTTGCATAATTATTGACTAAATTTAATTAGACTATAAAGTATATTACCAACTTATCATATTAAATTTTCAAATACGATATTAAATTCACTATGAATTCACTTTCACTTTACTTCATTTCTAATTCAGTACAAATAATGTAAACAAGAACTATGATAAATAAGTAAAGGATTGACTTTTTTATTTTATTTTTCTTTGATAAATTTTTCTAACTCTTTTATAGGTATACATTCTCCTAAATTTTTAACATATATGTCTGTAGAATAATTAAATGCCAAATATAACTTTCCTTTTATAAATATTTGATGAGGCTCAATATAATTAATATTTGTATGCTCTATTGACCTAATGCTTCCATTTTTTATAGTTGGTTTTGTACCACAAAATTCACATATAAATTCTATTTTCTTTTTTAATGATTCTTCTATGGGTATTTCTTTTTTTAATACTTTTATCATTTACACCATCCTTATAACAACAAAAAAGACCAATCCTTTAGAGATTGATCTACAACAAATTCGACTTTCTGGAAAAAAGTTCGAATAGATTCGCTAATGGTGCGAGTGGTTAAGTTATTTCAAACTTTGACTCACAAATTAGAAATTTTATAGTTTTACATCAATTTCTAATATCATTTTACCAAAGAATAGAAAAAGTAGCAATAATTTATATCATATATTTATAAAAAAGGATACCATAAAATATAGCACCCTCATTTATCTTCTATTTTTCTAAAGTTATCAATACATTCATTACCATTATATATACATAACCATTCGTTAGAATTCTTCTTAAAATATCGTAAAATTAAATCTTCATTATTGTATATTCCTTTTATTTCATATAAATAATCATAATCGTTATTATTAATACTTTTATAGGAATACGTCGATTTTTGTTCCATATTTTGCAAATTAATATATTTTATATCGGATGAATCTACTATTAATTTTTCTCCACTATCATTTATCCATGTACCCTCAAATTGATTTGATATAGAAGATATAGAAAACAATGCAATGATTACTAATATAATTCTTATAGGAATAACATATTTTTTTATAGAAGAATATTTTTTACTAAGTAGTTCTTTTACTTTTGGTATAAAAATGATTGCAACTAAACCCCATAGAAGAGCACATATAATACTAAGATTTAATATACTACCCAAACACATTAGTGATGCAAATACAACTTGAATATAACACAGAATAACAAGTAAATTATTTTTTTTACATTTATTTTGATCTGATTGATTGCTAGAATTATAGTTGCTTTCACTATCATTATTATTTTCATTTATGTTTTCTACCATAACTGGTTCTTTAATAACTTCATTAGCTAAAACATTATTTTTATTTTCTTCAATACCATCATTATTAAATTTATTCCATTTATCATTATTATCTATTGGCTCATCAATTATTTTATTTTCGCCATAACTATCAACAGGATTAGTATCATCTATTTCATACTCTTCTTTATATCCCTTAGCAGAAATTATCTTATTATGGTAATTCATAAACTCTTTAAATTTATCTTGAATAGAATACATCAAGTTATGATTTGAACACTCTAATAATATATTAATACCATCTTCACTTTCTAAAGATATTTCACCATACTTGCAAACCGGAATTTGTCTATTATTATTAAATCTCTTATCTGGTCCACCACTTTTATTAACATATCTCCAAGTATATCTTACAATTTCAGCATCCCTAGGAACCATCTCGGTTTCAACAAAATTTGTTGTACTAAAACCTGCAACCATATCATTGTATCGTCTACATCCAACTCCACCCATATTTTTAAATATTAACATTCTATCCGGAGTAAAAAATATTTTTTCATTCTTTAAATTTAGACAATAAACATCAATATTATGTTTAATATACCATGGCATTCTTTTGACTATAGAAATTCTTGTTCTTGAAACATTATTTCCAGCACCAGCATTATATTTTGTATTGTATACTTTAATAGATGAACCAATTTGCCATAATCTTTTATTGTTTCCTAACTCAACTAAGAATTCATTTAAAGCATCAAATTTTTTTTGATTTATATCATCCATTTCATAAGTTAAATCTAATTTCCATTTTTTTGCAATTAATATTTTTAATAATATTCCTATTGGAATTAACACTATAAGAAACAAACATACATTAGCTAATATATCTATAGTTCTTAATTTGTTAATTTGTTTTAATAATTCATCGCCTTTTCCCATTTTAGAAATATTATTGTTTTGATAATAAGTCGTATTTCCAGTAATCAACTTAGTATCCTGATTATAATTATAATTATTTCCAGAATTATTAGAATTATTTCTCCGATTACCTTGCGATTCTACATAAGAAATACCAGTACCTGGAATAGAATAAGTTTTTCGTTGAGTTCCATTTGGACTATATGTATGCCTATAACCTGGAAATCCCCAACTATAACCAATTCCGGATTTGCTTAAATTAATCCTAAATCCACCACCAAGGTTTATGCTTTTCCTGTATCTCCATCCCATTTAGTCACCAACTTTACTATTTATTTTTTCTATATATTTAACAATTTTTTTAATTTCTAAATTCGGATTTTTCCACCAATTTGTACTCCAAATTCTGTAAATTTTCCATCCTCTAGATTCGAGATATTTTTGTCTATGGTAATCTCTTTCTCTTGCATATTTAGAACTGTGATATAATCTACCGTCACATTCAATGCCAAGAACATTGTCTTTACCATCCTTAGATTTAATTACTAAATCTATTCGATAACCTCCAACACCATATTGTGTTTCAACATTATATCCTTGTTCAATTAATTTATCACAAACTTCTTCTTCAAAAATACTATCAAAAGTTAATTGTTGTTGTTCTGATTCATTTCTATCTAATAATGCTAATAATTGAGATTTAACTAGATCATTTTGTCCATCACTTAATGCTTTAACATATTCTAAATATTGTTTAAATAATTTAGGACCATCATTTTTAGTATAATCTACAACTAATTCTTCTGGCTCTATTGAAGTTACAACATATATTTTTTGCTTAGCTCTCGAGATTGCAACATTTAATCTATTTTCTCCTCCATCTTGATTCAACCATCCAAAGTTAATAGCAACACGACCTTTTTCATTTTTTGCATAACCAATACAAAATATAATGATATCTCTTTCATCACCTTGAACTGACTCAATATTTTTAACAAAGAAACTAATATTTTCACCATTAGAGAATCTATTTTCTTCAGACAACATTTGAGTTGCAAATTTTGTATCAATCATTTTCTCTTTTTCAATTAAGTCTTCAATTAAATTCATTTGTGATGAATTAAAAGTAATTACACCTATTGTTTCGTTATTTTTTCTTGTATTTAAAATTTCTTTTACTAATTTAACTACTTGATTTGCTTCTTGTTCATTTTTCTTATCAATCCACAAACCATTTTCTACTTTTATTCTTTCAATAGGCTTTTCATTTGATTTTTGAGCTAATGATGTAACCATTAGTTTTCCGTCATAAAAAGCATAATTAGAAAATGCAATCAATTCCGCATATTTTGATCTGTAATGATAATTTAACATAGTGTGCTTAAATTTATATCTTGCAGCATCAAGTAAACTTTCATATTCAAGAAAACCATCTGATATTTCATCTTCATCTATCTCATCAAGAATTCTTCCTTGACCTAAACTTGATGGTTTCAACTGTTTTTGGTCACCAGCAACAACAACCTTTTTTGCTCTATAAATTGCTGGTATAGATTTTTCAACATATAATTGTGATGCTTCATCAAATATAACTAGATCAAATATGTTTTTTTCAAATGGCATAATATCAGATACAACTTCAGGAGTCATTAGCCATATTTTTATTGAATCTAGCATTTCAAGTTTATATTTTGACATAAACTTATTAATAGACATTTTTCGTTTCCTATTACACATTTCCTCTATTTTACTAATTTTATTATTTCCATCTAAATTGGAAATGTCTTGAAGCAATTGATTAAAAGCTAATTTTTTTGTTAAGTCTTTTTTCTCTACAATATTTTTTCTGATATCATTTCTTATATTATCAAAATTACTAATATAATTAGTAACATTTACATTGTTCTTTTCAAATGTACATATAACATTAAACAAAATTGTATTATAAATTTGATTGTTTGATTCCTTAAAAGATATATTTAATTCATCTTTAAGTTCTTCTAAAATTCTAATATATTCTTTTTCATTATAATCTAATTTGTCATATATAAATTTATTTGATACAAATTCCTGATAAGTTGGAATAAATTCTTTAATAAAAGATATATTACTTACCAATGACTTTGCTATAACATTATTATTTGCAACAAAATAATTATTAAGTATTTCATTAATTTTTTCTTTCATTTTACCTTTTTCAAATATTTTTTTATAAAAAGGCATATTATTATATTCATTTATAAATATTTCCAAATCATTAATTTTTTTAGTAAAATCAACAAGTTCTATGTCAATTAGATTTATTTTAATACTATCAATAAAAGGGCTAATTTTTAAAACAGACAAATAGTCATCCAAGCATTTAGAAGTTTCTTCTTCATTGAATAGGTCTTTTATTCTTGTTAATTCTGGATATTTTAGTTTCAAAATAGTTTCAGTTATTTTTTCATTACTTACCGTATAATTGCTTAATTCTTTTTGATTGTTTAAATTAAATCTTCTACATACATTATAAACATTAAACATAGTTGTATCAAAATCATTAATTCCATAAACTTGTTTAGCTATTGTTTCTAAGCATTCAATATCATAATTTATCGTTTCAATCTTATTCTTTATATTTTCTATAGTTAGTGATTTTGATTCATTAGCTTTGTATAGCAATGAATGATTAGTATTTATGGAATTTATTATTGAATTTAATTGGTCATAAAAATCTTGTTTATTCTCAATATCATCAATCAAAATAGCAAATTTAGATAAATCTCCCAATCTTGAATAAATAACATCAAGAGCCGTCTTCTTTTCAGAAACCATTAATACCTTTTTTCCTTGTAAAATGCATTGAGAAATAATACTTGTAATTGTTTGTGATTTGCCAGTACCAGGAGGACCTTGTACAACTATTGAATCCGATGTATTTATTTCTTTTAAAACCTTTTCTTGTGAAAAATCCAATTCATTAATATAATTAATCTCATTTTCAATAGTTTCAAGAGTTTGTTGATTTTTATCAGATTCATCATATGTTACATCAACATTACTTAATATATTTTCCATTCCCCATAATAATTCTTTAATTAGTTTGGTTACATTATTATCTTGAATCATTTTATGAAAATCTTCATACATAGAAGTAACATATATTGAATATATACCAAGAATCATATATTTTTTAACTTCAAGTTCACCATTTTTATAGTTTGGAAATTCACTTACTTTATTTTCTAAAAATTTTTCGATTTTGCAATCTTTATATTGGATATAAAACTTATTTTCATTATAAAAATTAATCATATCATTTATATAAGTTTCTTCATTAAATTCATCTATTGCATTATCTGGTAATACTTCATTCTTACCATTAAATTTATTATTTGCTAACACAAGATTTGTATTATATAGAATATCGCGACTAAAATCATTTTTTAATACCACATTTTCAGAAGTTCTATCCATTTTTACTGGAAAAAGTAATAATGGAGCTTTTACATTAAAGTTTTCTTGTTCCATTCTTCCTTGTACAAAAGGATAAGCAATGTATAATTCATTATTACCAGATTCAGTTTCAATTTTATTAACTTGCCTTATCAATTTCAAAATTGTCTTTATTTTATCATCATCAAAATCTTTAACATCAATAATTTTGAATGATTTAGTATCTCTAGAAAGTATAAACTTTTCTAATTCATCTGTATTATTCAACAGTTTAAATAAATCAATGCCATAATCTTTATTAACCTTACTACTATATAACAATCTATTTCTTCTATTTATATTTACTAATCTATTTTCTAGTTTACTTAGTATTGTCTTTTCTTCATTAGTTATTTCAACGCTATCTACAGAAACAAAATTTTTAATTTCCTGTAAAAAAAATGTACCATAATTATCAATAAAATTATCTCCAATACCACTAATATTCGCCATATCATTTAATGATGTTGGCTTATATTTGACTAGCAATTTTAGTGCATCTTCAGTACATATAGTAGGTTTTCTTCCATTATTATAATCATAAAACTTTTCTTGCAAATTATTTCTTAACATGCATAACTTGTTATATAATTGATAATCCTCTTGATTCATAGCACTCAACTCCTTAAACTTCTACATAATAATCATAGCATAATTTTTGCGATTTTTCTTCTTAATAAGATTAAAATAGTTCCACAATATAGAGCTATCAAAACTCATTTATTGTATTTTATTTACTCTCGATTAAGTATTTATTATCTTCATTTACTTGTTGTTGTAATACTTCTAATTCCTTAACATTTTTATTATTTCTTAAAGCTTCCATTTGATTTCTTGCTGATTCATTTAATTGAATAAGTCTATCAGATTGTTTTATATTCATTTTAATCAATTCTGAATTTGTGTTTTCTAAATTATTTAAAATTATTAAATGAAGTAAATCTGTATAATCCCTCATATTTCCATTTTTAGCAAGTTCTGGATTATCTTCACGCCATTCCTTAGCAGTCATACCAAACAATGCAACATTTAATACATCAGCTTCATTTGCATATACAAACTTAATTTGTTGTTCTGTTAAAGTAGGAACAATATATTTTTTTATTGCATCAGTATGAACAACATAATTTAGTTTAGATAATAGTCTATTTGCATGCCATTCAATTTTTTCTTGATATGTTTCATTTCTTTTTAATCTTTCAAATTCTTTAATTAAATATAATTTAAATTCAGGACTAATCCAACTAGCAAACTCGAAAGCAATATCACTTCTTGCAAAAGTTCCACCACCATATTTACCAGATTTAGAAATAATACCAATAGCATTTGTTTCCCTAATCCATTTTTGAGGGGACATAGTAAATGCATGTCTTCCTGCTTCATTTTTAAACTGGTCGAATTCGACCACTTTAAAATTTTCATTATTTAATTCTTCCCATACACCTAGAAAAGAAATCGTTTCTTTATTTCTTAACCAATTTTTAACAACATCTGCTGGTGCTTCATCATTTTGAGTTTTTGCTAAATCTGTTAATGATATATATTCGTATCCATCAACTCTAACTACATTAATTTTACTACCTTTAACATCCATCTCTGATTGAATTATATTATTTTTCATAAGTTTCTCCTTTCTAAATTAGTCAATCGTGTCTAACCAATCTATTAATTTTTTCATCTAATATAATTTTACCATAGAATTATCGTTCTAAATCATCATCTTTGCTATTATAACTACTAAATTCATTTTGTATAACTTCTAGATCATCATCATCAATTATTTCTTCCTCGTGTAATTCATCAATCAAATCATCATATTTATTTGAAGAAAAGAATTTATCTTGTAAGAACTTAATAAATTTTTTTCATAATTCTTTAAAGTAATCCAATGCCTCTTGTAATTTAGATACTTTATCTTCTAACATATCAATAGTATCTTCTGCAAACTCTAATCTATTTTCTAAATCTGATATTCTTTCATCTCTTGTTTGTATTTTTTTATTTAAGTTTCTAACTTCATTAGAGTGTTCTCTCATATCATTTTCATATTTTTTTAAAATAACATCTATCGAATTTGCATCTCTTAAACTAGAATTAGTATCATTAGTTTGTTCTATATAGTTCTTAATTTTATCAATATCTTCACTAGAAATAGTAAAGTTATTTTTATTTATAATTGTTGGTTTTAAGCTATCAATGATGTTATTAATTTCATTAGATTTATTTTTTAGTTCATCAGTTTTATTGTTTAATTCTTTAAGTTCCTTTTTATATTTTTCTTGTTCTCGTTTGAATTTTTTGTATTCATTCATATTAGCAACATTGATATCTACATTTCTTCCTTCTTCTTTTTCTTTAAGAGTGTAGTTTAAATGATAAGCACGATTGAATGAATCTATACAATATTCTCTCATCTTATCTTGAATATTTTTTAAACTTACTTTTGTGAATACATCAGATTTACCAACTTGTTTTTCCATTCCATTTTTAAGACCATCTTTAAAAGGAACACCAACAATATGTAAATGAGGGCTAGACTCATCAAAGTGTATTGTTGCATTTGCTATTTTGAAATTAGGAACAACTTCTTCTAAATCTAATATTTGTTCTTTAAAAACTTCTTCCATTTTATGTGTGAATTTATCGTCTTTATCAGTCCAAAAATCCATATCACCAAGTTCAATAATTATCTCACAAGCAAGATCTCTTTTATTATCATTTGAGATATGATTAAAATAATTTTCTATCTTTCTATCATTTCTAGTTTGTTTTTCATTATACTTTATTCTAGCATCTTCAAACAAATCTAAATACAAGTTCTTTGTATCTTCAACAAGAGAAGATGTTCCTTTAATTGTTTTTATTAATTCTTGTTCTTCATCATATTTTCTTAAATTGTGTTTATCAACTTTTGAAAGCTGTTGATGATTTTGTATAGCATTATTAGATAGAGAAGTAGTTCCTGTTTCAGTATTCTTTGCACTTCTTCTTGCTTTTTTAGATTTATTTTTATCATTACTTAAATGTAGTGAATATGATAATTCTACCATTTATTTGAACCTCCTTTTTAGAGCTTACTATTCATATATAGTAGGTTTATTTTGATTGTCAAAATTTCTAACCCTCTATATATTTTGACATCACTACCGTAATATCAAAATATGGGGGGCTAAGGTTTCCCACCTTAGAATCCGTTAGTCTTATTTCATAATAATGCAAAAAGCATTAAAACTGCATAAGACTTTGATAAAATAGAAAGCACCGCTTTTTATTTTATCTATGTAAATTATTAAAAGTAATTGCAAACTTTGTAAGCAATTATTTTCATAATTTATTTAAACAAACTTTTTCCACTTTCATTGAACAGAATTCAACAAAACGTGTTCGTTTGTTAATTACTTTTTTAGAAAAAGTAAACAAAAACTTTTCTTATGATAGATAACATCAAAACGAAAAAAGTGTTTGGTTTTGATATTGTCCCATTATTATTTTCATTTAGTTAGTCAAGAATTGCACAAGCAACTATCGTTGTTCTTGACTAACTTTATCATATTCTTTTATTTCTTTTAAAATTTCTTGTTTCTTTTTCAAAGTCTCTTCATCAAGTTCATATATTCTACAATTAGTTCGTTCTGGTATACTAGTAAATAAATCCACTTTATTATCTAATAAACATTTTGTATCCTTTGTTATATAGATTGCACCTAATTTAATTTTTTCTATCTTATTCATTTTCTTGTAATCTTCTATAGGAAATATTCTTACTATTTTTCTATTTTCAGCATCATTCAAAAACATTACTTTATCTTCATAATAGTATGTTGCTTCGAAATAACCTACATCATAAAATTGTCTTAATGAAAATACTATTTCACTAACTTTTTCTATTGGTAGATACTCACTAAATCTCCATTTTGTTAAAATATTTCCTACAATTGCATAATCTGTTTTAGCAAGATATCCAGCATCATATAATTCATTACATGGTTTACAAATACTTTCTCTAAAATTAATTTCACCAATTCTAATTTGATTATCTTTATGATATTCTAGTTCAACATTATCAACATATCTCATAATTAAAGCTGCTTTTTCTTTTCTTGTATAATCTTCCCAAGTATATGTATTTTCTTCATATTCTTTTGGATAAACTATTTTATTTATATAATCAATATCTCGTTTGATTAATATATCTTCTGGAGTAAATTTTAGTTCATTACATACCTCGCAATTTTTAATTTTTGTTTCAATATTACTTATTGTTTTTTCTACAATTTCTTTTTCTTCATCATATTCTTTTATAGTAAACGATCCATTAACATATGCTTTTCTAATTCGTTCTTGTTTTTGTTGTTGTTCTTTTAATTCTTTAATTAATTTTTCCTTTGGATTATCAAGTTTAGTTTGTATCATAGGAAGTAATGTTTGATTTACTACTGCATCATATTCTTGAATATCTACTATAAATCTATCAAACTCTTTTTCAATATCTTTTTCTTTAATTGTTATTTTACAATCATGACATTGATAGTAATAATATACATTTTCATTTTTCTTTCTTGTTGCATTACCACCTAATATTCTCTGGCATTTAGGACATTTTAATTTTTGTAAGAATAAATAATCTTTATCTCGTTTATAATTCCTTGAATTTCTTTTCTTCTGTACTTGGCATTCTTCCCATAGTTCTTTTGTTACAATAGGTTCAACAACATTTTCATAATATGTTGGATTATTAGTTCTTTTACCATAAACAAAATCACCCTTATATATTTCATTTGAAAGTATTTTTAATATAGTAGAATCTTTCCAATTGGTTTTACCCATCACTTTCTCTTTATTATAAATATTACTTATTGTTTGATAAGAATTTCCCTCGTGATACAAATTAAATATTCTAATAATATCATCTTTTGTAGATTCATCTGGAACAAGTATTTTATCAACTCTTTTATAACCAAATGGGGCTTTATGTGGAATATGTCCTTCTTTGATTGCTCCAGCTAGTCCTATTTTAGTTCTTTCACTTGTTCTTTCTATTTCATTTTGTGAAACTGATGTAAGTATCCTTGAAATCATTTTTCCATTTGCATTAGTAGTATTAATATCATCATTAGCACAATCTAAATAGGCATTATTTTCTTCTAAAAGTCTTATAATCTTTTCCCAATCAAATACACTTCTTGTAAGTCTATCAAGTTTTAATACAACAATAGTATTACATTTTTTATCTTTTATATCTTCTAATAGTTCTTCAAATGCAGGTCTTGTATTACCAGTTTTAGCACTTATTCCAGCATCTTCATATACTTTATATATTTCATAACCTTTATACTCACCCATTGCTCGAAGTCTTTTCTCTTGCTCTGGTAAACTAAATCCCTCACGAGCTTGATCTTCTGTACTAACACGAATATATAGACCAGCAACTTTCTTTTCATTATTCATAAAACTTCAACTCCTTTTACTAAAAAAGAGGAGACAATAGTATTTAATAAAGTCTAAATACTACTGACTCCTCAATTAATTCAATATTATAAATTTTCGATATCTTGTGTTTATTTATCATCGATGTACCTCCATTTATAGAGCATACCTCTTCATTGGTTATTTATAATATCACTTTTTTATGATTTGTCAATTCTCTGATTAGGGAATAAGTAGTATCTATAAGAAGTTGGTATATAAATATTAATTTAACTCTTTTATAAATGACTCTAATTCGTTTATTTCAAGTTTGCTTGATAAATTACCTATATAAATAGTTTTTGAGTAGTTAAATGCTAGAAATGTGATACCTTTAATAATTATTCTGTGTGGCTCTATATATGATAAATTAGTTCTATCAATTTTTCTTATATTGCCATTTATTATTGTTGGGGTAATATTACAAAATCCACATATAAATTCTATTTTCTTTTTTAATTCATCATCAAAATCTAATTCTTTCTTTATGATATTAATCATTTAAACCTGTCCTTTCTTTAATTAACAACAAAAAAATACCAACTTCTTTTAGAAATTGATATTTTCTATATTAAATCCAAGACTATAAAAGTCTGGGCAGATTTCCCAATGGTGCGGGTAACAGGAGTTGAACCTGCACGTCTGGGACACTAGATCCTAAGTCTAGCGCGTCTGCCAATTCCGCCATACCCGCAACTGATAATGGTGGACCCTACTGGACTCGAACCAGTGACCGCCCGGTTATGAGCCGGATGCTCTAACCAACTGAGCTAAGGGTCCATTGCCTTTTAATCATATCACATTTAGGGCGGTCACGCAAGAGATATTCTAAAAAAAATTTACTTTTTATCATCATTATCGTATTTACTAGATAATTTTAACGCACAAAATAAAAACAAAACTAAAATAAATAAAATAATTCCAAGGATAATATACCACATATTATCTTGTCCCCTTTTCTTTTAGTATATCAACTTTTTCAAAATATTAGTCCAAAAACCAGAAAAAAACTATACAAAAATGTATAGTTTACTTCTCTTTTACTAATAAGTTATTAATATTATTTCTCGCATTAACAACATCATTCATATTAGGTTGCATTGCATAACCTTTTCCATTTAATATTGCAATATCTGCATCCCATAAATCAGAACCATCTACAGATTGCGTAATAAACTTCCACTCAGCTCCATCAATCGTATCTTTAGCAATATCAGTAATTACACTTCTTGGAATGGTTGTTGTATATAAATTACTTAAAGAATCTAATATCTCTTTATAATTAACAAAAGAATTGGTACTCTTTAACTTTTCAAAGATAGCAATAATAATCTTTTGACAATTCT
>ERZ1643249.3546-NODE-3546-length-13680-cov-6.023853_pt1 | contig 13680 bp, 9 predicted proteins | sample MGYA00579263_ERZ1643249 | MGnify/ENA primary metagenome ERZ1643249 (study PRJEB29033, sample SAMEA4952264) | chicken gut metagenome | biome: Broiler Chicken; feature: Gastrointestinal Tract; material: Caecum | place: Ireland | collected 2018 | study: Broiler...
TGCGATGGATAACGATGATTATCGACGGGGCATGCCGACCAACCATAAAATATATGGTGAGGACATGGCGATTTTGGCAGGAGATGGATTGTTGACCTACAGTTTTTTCGTTGTAGCAAATTGTACGGATTTGACCTTTGAAAAACGCGTACGGTTGATTCAAGAAATTGCTGCAGCGGCTGGACCGGAAGGGATGGTAGCTGGACAAGTTTTAGATATGGAGGCGGAAGGAAAAAGCATTGATATTCAGGAGCTTGAACAGATTCATTTAAACAAAACAGGACGCATGATTGTCGCTTCTTTGTTATGCGGGGCCATTATTGCAGAGGTTCCTGAGGAAATTCAAAAGAAATTACGAATGTTTGGCACCTATTTAGGATTGGCATTTCAAATTCAAGATGATATTTTAGATAAAGTTGGGGAGACAAAGAAAATCGGCAAACCAGTCGGCAGCGATGTTGAAAATAAAAAATCAACTTATGTGACTTTGACATCTGTTGAAACGGCAAAGACTTATTTACTGGATACTTATCAAAATGCTGTTGAAATTTTGGATACATGTAATTTGTCTCAAAGCTATCTGAAAAATATTTGTGATTGGATTGCGAACCGTTCCAATTGACAAGTTGCAATTCGTCCAATATATGAAATCAATGTTTATCTAAAAAGCAGAAAAAGCTGCGAAAATTTTTCTGTCTTTATTGCTATTTAAATTTTATTTCAGTTTATTTGGAAGTTGAATCGGAAGAATGAGAAAGAGAGTGGTTGCGTTGGATGTAACACAAATACAAGATCCGGCATTTTTAAAACAATATTCTGTTTCGGAACTGGAGGCGCTTGCCAAAGAAATTCGCCGCTTTTTGATAGAAAAGGTTTCTGTTACAGGTGGGCATATTGCACCAAATTTAGGAGTAGTTGAGCTGACCATTGCACTTCATAAAATATTTCAATCACCACAAGATAAATTTTTGTGGGATGTTGGTCATCAGGCATACGTTCATAAAATTTTAACAGGGCGTGCAAAAGATTTTTGTACGCTGCGTCAATATAAAGGACTAAGTGGGTTTCCTAAAATGGCGGAAAGTGTACATGATGTATGGGAAACCGGGCATAGCTCAACCTCTTTATCAGGTGCAATGGGAATGGCGTTGGCACGTGATTTAAAAAAAAATACGCAATACATTGTTCCGATTATTGGAGACGGAGCGTTAACCGGTGGCATGGCTTTAGAAGCACTGAATCATATCGGACATGAAAAAACAAGGATGATTGTAATTTTAAATGATAATGACCAATCCATTGGTCCCAATGTCGGTGCTCTTTCCAGTGTTTTATCACGTTTACGAACAGGAAGTTCTTACAACTGGGTAAAAGATGAAATTGGGATGTTTTTAAATAAAATCCCTGCAGTTGGTGGAAAAATGGCACGACAGGCGGTGCGCTTAAAAGATAGCTTTAAATATTTACTTTTGGATAATGTATTTTTTGAAGAAATGGGATTTACCTATCTCGGTCCAATTGATGGGCATAATTTTGAAGAACTATTGAAATATCTTGAATTTGCTAAAAAGGCGGATGAACCAATACTTTTGCATGTGCTCACACAAAAAGGAAAAGGATATAAACCAGCAGAACAAGATGTTGTGGGTACTTGGCATGGTACAGGACCGTATGAGGTAGAGTCGGGAAAATTTACTTCCAAAAAATCTGATGTACCTTCTTGGAGCCAACTTATTGCCAATGAAGTTGAACAATTGGCTGAGAAAGATGAAACAATTGTTGCCATTACTCCAGCCATGACAGTCGGTTCAAAATTAAGTGCGTTTAAAAAACGATTTCCCAAGCGTTTTTTTGATGTTGGGATTGCAGAAGAGCATGCGGTAACTATGGCCGCTGGATTGGCATTGCAAGGATTTAAACCATTTTTATCGATTTATTCAACTTTTTTGCAACGCAGTTATGACCAAATGCTACATGATGTTTGTCGGCAAAATGCACATGTTGTATTTGGGATTGATCGTGCCGGATTGGTTGGTGCAGACGGAGAAACCCATCAAGGTGTTTTCGATATCAGCTTTTTGCGTCATATGCCCAATCTGATTTTGATGATGCCAAAGGATGAAAATGAAGCACATCATATGATATATCACGCTTTTTATACATATGGTGGTGCAGTCTGTATCCGCTATCCGCGTGGCGAAGGTCTTGGTATACCATTAGATGATGGAATAAAGGAAATTGTGCTTGGCAGCTGGGAAATCATAAAAGATGGAACCGATGCAGTACTTTTAAGCTTCGGTCCAACTTTGCAGATGTGCATAGAGGCAGCTAAAAGGTTAGAGGCTGAGCAAATTTTGGTTCGTGTTGTCAATTGTCGTTTTATTAAGCCTTTGGATGAAACAATGTTACATAAGATCTTTGCTGCAAATATTCCCATTGTGACGGTTGAAGAAGCAATGTTGGCGGGTGGCTTTGGCAGTAGTATTTTGGAATGGGGATGCTTACATCAAAAAAATATCAGTCAGGTTCAGATGCTAGGGATTTCCGATGTTTTTGTTCCGCATGGAGATGTACCCCATTTGCTTAAGGATTTGCATTTGACTGTTGATGCTATTGTCAAAAAGGTGAAAAAACAAATGAAATGTAAAGGATAAAATGATGAAAACAGAAAAAGAACGTGCAGATCTATTAGCAGTTCGGCAGGGATTGTTTGATACAAGAGAAAAAGCAAAGCGTGCAATTATGGCAGGAACGGTGTATTATAATGAATCACGAGTAGATAAACCAGGAGAGAAAATTTCAGTAGATCAACCCCTTTTTGTCAAAGGAAAAATTTGCCCCTATGTTGGAAGAGGCGGTTATAAACTGGAAAAAGCATTAAAATATTTTCAGATTGATTTAAACGGGAAAGTAATGGTTGATATTGGTTCTTCTACAGGTGGTTTTACAGATTGTGGGTTACAGCATGGTGTAGCTTTAAGTTATGCAATTGATGTTGGAACCAATCAATTGGCATGGAAGTTGCGTAATGATCATCGGGTGATCGTTATGGAAAAAACCAATTTTCGTTATGTTACATATGCACATTTTCAAAAGGGGATTCCGAATTTTGCTTCTATCGATGTTAGCTTTATTTCTCTGCGCTTAATCCTCCCAGTGGTTCGAGAAATTATGGCAGATAACAGTGAAATCGTTTGTTTGGTTAAACCACAGTTTGAAGCTGGAAAAGAGCAAGTTGGAAAAAAAGGGATTGTTCGGGATGTAAAAATTCATGTTGATATTTTGCACAATATTGTGGAATTTGCCCGATCCCAAGGCTTTTCTGTACAGGGTCTAACCTTTTCACCTATTACTGGAGGGGATGGAAATATTGAATTTTTGCTTTATTTAAAATGGCGTTTTGCAAGTGAAGAAGCAGAGAAAACTATGGATCCATCTGCTGTTGTTCAAGCGGCACATGAAACATTTGAATTGAAAAAATAAAAGTGAGTTCTGTTTCTTTGCTGTAAAAAGAAGCGGGACTTGCTTTTTTCTTATCATTTTGGCTTTTCCACTGGTATTTAACGATATTTTACTTGTTTCTTTATCAAGCTTAAAAATGGTTTTAACATCCTTTTTTTCCCGCCTTTATTTGAAATTTTTTATCATTATCGATTAAAACTGTAAATTTTTCATAATGATTTCATCCAAAAGTTTCAATCTTTTTTGTGTATATTAGATAGGGGGAGGAATAAATGTGCCAAAATTGTATGTATGGACTTTAACTTGATATTAAAAAGGTATATCTTGTAATGCTTTCTATGGTTTTTGTTTTGCTTTATTTTTGTCCTGTTGATGAGACATTTGATTGAAGCAAAAATCATGATACATTCAGACAACAATTCATGTATTTTGAGAAGGCAGATACATTTTAGGAAGTAGGAAGTGTGATACAAAACAAAGGATTATTTTTTTCATGAATGTGAATGATAGATAGGGTCTAAAAAATAAAACTTTTGTATTTTAAACATTAAAATGGCTGGAAGTTATTCGTTTTTTCTAGACTGCAGTTTGGATATGTCTGGCGGATTTATTTTGATAAATATGCATAAATCATGTATAATATACATCATCAGTTAGGGAGTTTTTGAATACAGAAAGTATAGATGTGTATTCGAAAATAAAATGAGTGAATGGGAGGCGTTTTTTATGCATAAAGCAAAACGTCATTTAAAAATTAAAGAATTGGTTACAACAAAAGAAATTGAAACGCAGGATGAATTGGTTGAGATGCTGAGTGATGCTGGTTTTGTCGTGACACAGGCTACCATTTCACGCGATATAAAAAGTTTACATTTGGCAAAGGTGCCGCTTCCAGATGGTCGGTATAAATATTCTTTGCCACTTGATCATCGAGTCAATCCAATTCAAAAGTTGACACGCATTATGCGAGATGCGTTTATTAAAATTGATACGGCAAATAACTTGATTGTTGTCAAAACTTTACCAGGTAACGCCAATGCCATTGGAGTTTTAATTGATCAGCTGGAATGGTCGGATATTGTTGGAACCATATGCGGCGATGACAATTTGTTGATTATTTGTCAAACTAGTGAAGAAGCAGAAATGGTTACTCATCGTTTGTTATCTTTAATGTAAAAGAAATTCGGAGGTGTGTCTGTTTGCTACAGGAAATATCAATCCAAAACTTCGCAATTATTGATCAACTTTCTATTACATTTGAACAAGGGCTTTCGGTGATCACTGGGGAAACAGGTGCTGGGAAGTCCATGATTATTGATGCGCTTTATTTATTGATGGGCGCAAGAGGTTCAGGGGATATTGTACGGCATGGTGCAAAAAAAGCTGTGATTGAAGGTTTGTTTTTTGTGGAGAAAACAGAACGCTGGGATGAAATTTTCACCTCACTTGATATTACGTTGGAGGACGATAGCATCATTATTCGACGCGAAATTTTGGCAGGTGGAAAAAGTGTTTGCAAAGTAAACGGTAAATTAATTTCTTTGACTTATTTAAAAATTTTGGGTCGGAATTTACTGGACATACACGGACAACATGATAACCAATCTTTATTAGATCCAACCGTTTATAAAATGTTTTTGGATATATCCTCAGAACAGGATATGGAAAAGATTTTAAAAAAATACCAGTCGTTTCTTAATATCTATCATGAAAAAAAAGAAGAGTTAAAGAAACTTGAAGAACAGGCTCGGGAGTTGTTTCGTCATGTAGATGTGCTGGAATTCCAGCGAAATGAAATTAGAGAAGCACAAATCAGCGTAGAGGAAGAACTTGAGCTTCTTGCTGAGCAAAAACAGTTGCAGCAACTAAAGAAAAATTTTCAAGGAATCGGTGAAACAGTAGAATTGCTTTCTAGTGAGACGGGCATATTTTCTAAATTATCCGCTGTGAAAAGAAATTTGGAAGATTTATCAGAAATTGGCGCACCCTATAACCAAATGAGTGAACAATTTAATGATTGTTATTATATTTTAGAGGATATTTCTTTTGCGCTTTCCAATGCTGCTGAAAATGAGCAATTTGATCCAAACCGCTATGCTTTTATTGAAGATCGGTTGGACAAATATGCAAAGCTGAAGCGAAAATATGGTTCAACCGCAGAAGAAATTTTGCGGTTTTTAGAAAAGCTGGACATTCAATATGATAAAGTTCAAAATATGGATTTCTATAAAGAGAAAACAAAGAAAGAAATAAAGCAGCTAAATGAGCATCTGATGGAGCTGGCAGTTGTTTTATTTACCCATCGAGTAACCTCAGCTGAGCAATTAGAGAAAAGTATTCGTCATGAACTTCAGGATTTGTATATGGATAAAGCCAAGCTTGAGATTTCGGTTTCTCTTGATTTAATAACTGAATCCATTGGCAAAGAAGAGATTGAAACCTATGTATATAAAAAAGACGGGGCAGAAAGTGTTCAATTCAATATTTCAACCAATCCTGGTGAACCGTTAAAACCGCTTCATAAAATTGTATCTGGTGGTGAACTATCAAGAATTATGCTTGCCATTAAAGCGATTTTTAATGGAAAAATGGGCATTACTTCTATTGTTTTTGATGAAGTGGATACGGGTGTTAGCGGCAGAGTTGCACAAGCAATGGCAGATAAAATGAAAAGTATGGCAAAGACATCACAGGTTTTGGCCATTACACATTTGCCACAAGTGGCAACCGTTGCTGACCAGCATTTACGGATTTCAAAAGTGCAAGGAGAACAAAATACAACAAGCTCTGTACAAGTTTTGAATGAACGCGAAAGAATTCTGGAAATTTCACGTATGATTTCTGGGAACAATATTACGGAAGCAACTAAAGAACATGTACGAAATATGATGAATCGTTCTGAATAAAATATCAAATTAACGAATTGCAAAGTTGCAGTTCGTTGTTTTTTTATTTTGGCTTGCCGCAGACTATGTAAAATAAGAAACTGGATAAAAATTGATAGAAAAAACAATAATTTGTTTCTTTATTCTCATTTATTCTGGAATGATTTTTTGTTGGTATACGTTTAATATAACCTGATAACGTGGAATAATGTACCTTTGAGGGAAGATTTTTTACTGCTGTTTATAAACATAAAAAGCCTTTTAGAAGCCATGCTATACAGTACAAACATACATCATTCACAAGGGCAGAAATCAAGAGGAGACTAATATATGAAAAAATTGTGGTTTAAACGATTATCAGCAAGCCTGTTTCTTGTTATAGTACTGTTTTTTGGTATCAAATATCATCTGTTCTCTTGTCTTACTATGCCGAATGAAACTATCTTGTTTGTCGGTGATCAATTAGAAATTCCCAAAGGAGTTCGTGAAAATACAGCAATTGAGGTTTCGGCACATTCTGTTTTGGAAAAGGCAAAGACAAAATGGACAGCCAAGCGAGAAGGACAAACCGATATGTTACTATCCATTGGAGGTTTTCCAATCAAAAAAATGTCTGTTCGGGTTTTGTCAGATTTTACAGTGATTCCTGGTGGACAGTCTATCGGGATTCGTATGCATACCAAAGGGGTTTTAGTGGTAGGATTTCATACCGTTCAAACCTCAAAAGGGCGTGTTTCCCCAGCAGAGCAATCCGGGATTCGGATTGGTGATACGATTACACATATTAATGGGAGCCGTGTGGAAAAAATGGAAGATTTACGACCATTTATTGTTGAATCTGGACAAAATGGGCAAGCCTTATTTTTAACGGTTTTACGAAAAAACGAACAAGTAAAATGTAAACTACAGCCTGTTCAGGAAAAAAATCAATCTCAATTTAAAATGGGACTATATATTCGGGATCGTGCAGCGGGTATTGGAACTTTAACATTTTATCATCCAACCACAATGAAATATGGTGCACTTGGACATATGATTAGTGATGTTGATACTGGTGAACCGATTTTGGTGGAAAGTGGAGAAATTGTCCGTTCAACTGTGAACTCAATTCAGAGAGGAAAGGAAGGTACACCAGGTGAGAAGCTTGCGAGCTTTCAGAGTCAGGCAACCAAAATCGGCGAAGTTCAAAAAAATACACCTTATGGCGTGTATGGAGAATTGACAGAAGGAATGAAAAACCATATTATTGACAAAGGAATTCCAATTGCCTTATCTGCCCAAGTGCATAAAGGAAAGGCACAGATTTTAACCGTTGTTGAGAATGAAAAGGTTGAGGCATTTGATGTTGAGATTGTCCGCAGTATTCCACAGAAAAATGCTGCGACAAAAGGGCTGGTTTTAAAAATAGTGGATGAGCGTCTGCTGAAAAAAACTGGCGGAATTGTACAGGGGATGAGTGGTAGTCCAATTATTCAAGACGGAAAGCTAATCGGTGCGGTAACTCATGTTTTTGTTAACGATCCGACGATGGGATATGGTGTACATGTGGAATGGATGCTAAAAGAGGCCGGGATTGATATTTATGGCAACAAAGCTTCTATCCGCTTAGAAACGGCGAGCTGAAAATCATAAAAAGATAAGAAGATGTTGTAGGTGTGTACCTACAAGGAAGGAATTGAATACTTATACACGGTATAGTGATTGGCTATACCGTTTGTTTTTTCTTTATCATTTATGTTCTTTGTTTTCCTAGATTTTTTCGAAATTTTATATGAAAAAATAATAGTACGGTTTAAAGAATATTTTTGAATTACATTTTTAGACAGAAAAATATTTTACACAATTAAAATGAAATATGTAGGACAACCATAAAGTGATTGATAAATCTGTGTAGTATAAATAAAGGCATAAATGTCTAATTTTGAAGGAAAAACAGATCCATTTCACCATTTGTGCGATATTGTCTTTTCAACAAAGTATAATATAACAATACAGATTTATTTTTGAAGGAAATAAGACAATGAAGAAAGCAGTTTCTGTGTTTTTTGTCATTCAGACCATTTGGCAAATTATTATGCCACTTTGTTCTCTGATTGTACTTTTGCTTGGATATTCTTTTTTGTTGTGAATTATATGGTTTCTGCCATGATCTTAGAGAATAGCTGTTATGACTTTGATTTTTTACTAGTTATAAATAAAGATAAAATATTAGCATAACAAACCTAATCCTTGACAGTGTTGGATTTTTTCGATGCCATTATTGAACTGGTTATGCTGTATCATTTGTTCGGATGGGAAAGCAACTCTGCTGTTCATGACTGCTTATCCTTTGGTTGTCATTGCACATCTTGTGAAGTATGCTTGGTTTGTTGTGTTAAAGTGGTGATAATTGTTATGTTTGTCAGCATTGCTGCTCCTTTGTATTTTATTCTCTTGACTTCATGTCTTTGATGATTTTGGACACAATACCATTGTAGATTTATAAACTCTTCCAAATGATATAAGATGTAGTGAAATGATTGACGGTAATCAGAAGGTACAGGGAAAGATGTATATGTAATACTTATAATATCGAAATCAGAGTGGGTTTATATTTTTAAACTTTTAAAAACCTTTTGATGTGTTAGTTTAGGCAATAGGGATTTAAATTTTAGCATATGGAATGATATTGGAAAATGGTTGTACATGGATTACAACTGATGCAGTGTATTCATGGATGGATCGGAAAGGTGATAGCATAATTTTATGCAGAAAGATCTGGGTCTACTAGGAAAATGCGTACTTTATCTCGTTTGTTGAGGCAATATAGGGATCTACTTTGGTCAATGATCCAATCAGGTTATGCTATTATGGATATGTCTGCTGTCCTCTGTCTATCAGACAATCAGGAAATAAGGGATAAATATTGGTTTTACGGGATTAAAATGAATTGAAAATGTTAAAATAATGTTTCAAAAATGATGTGTCTGTGGTGTGATTTTTCTTTATGCCAGTTTAGAAAAGTAATTGTAAAAAGCTTTTATATTGTATGGCTTTCAAAGTGTACTGATGCAGTAGGGAGTATGGGAATGAAAATATTGTTTCTCTGTCTATAAAACAGTAAAATAGGCAATAGGTGAGATGAAAATATTTGCTGTTCATTTTGTCTTATTTTTTTGTTTATCAGTTGTTTCGATGAATTTTCATTCATTTAAGCATCATATCATTTTCGTTTTTTTTTATGATATGCTCTGCAAAAATTCAAAACAAAAATCAAAAATAGTTTTTTTTCATGTAGTTTGTTTTTCCTGTGTGAGATGTAAATTACTGATCTTGCTTTGATTTTCTCATTTGTAGCTATTTTTCTTGATGCAAAAAAAGCTTTGTACTAGATTTTTTCACTAAAAACATTTTTATTCCATTCCCTGGATTTGCATTTCCAAACCAAAGCATCGCATTTCGTGTTTATTTTTGTTATAGTAAAAAAAAGCAGATGGAAAATAAAGCAAATCACTCGAATTTTATATCAAATCTGTGAGAAAAATGATGCGGGTATATACATGGGTAGTTGAAGAAAAACTTATTTTTGCAAAGAACAATGAAAAGAAAGTGAGCAGGAAAAATAAATGAACGTACAAATTCATTATTTTACTGGAACAGGCAATACAAAATTTGTTGCCGGATTATTTGCTGAAGCATTTTCTCAAAAAGGATACGGTATTCAGGAAAAAAGCATGGAGGAAGGTTTTTTTTCTGATGGAGTCTTTGACTATTTGATTCTTGGGTTTCCTAAGTTTTATGGCTATGTTCCGTTGTTTTATATGGACTTTATTCAAGAGCAGCTCAAGTCATTTCAGCAAAATCAAAAACCAAAAGTTGTTTTGTTTTGTACACAAGCAGCAACAGCTCAAACAAGTTTTCAAAAATTTGTTGAGCTTTTTGAAGAGAATGGTTATGAGGTAGTATGGGCAGAAACTTTTTCTTTGGGCAATAATTATATGATTAAAGAACGAAGCAAAGAGACCTCAGAATCCGAGCTTGCTGTAAGAATCGAAGCGGCAAAAAAGCGTGTGCCTATTATTGTTGAGAAAATCTTAAGTCAGATTACTTATTTGGAGGAGGCAGACCCCCAAAAGGCATTAAAAGCAATACGTGGCTCCAATCAGATTGAGGAGATTCGGCATCAATTGATAAAGCCGTTTCGGATTTTACCAAAATGTACGAATTGTATAGACTGTGTTCGATACTGTCCAGTACATGCGTTGAAAGTGCAAGGGGATCGAATTGTTTTCACTGAGGATTGTGTGATGTGTGTTCGCTGTGTCAGTATTTGTCCGGTTCAAGCGTTTTCATATGATGGCGTTTTAGCACGTCAGTATACAGCCATGTTGGATCAGATTGTTAGAGTGAAAGAAATATGAAAAAAGCAGTAAAAAAACAGAACTACAAAGCAATAATGATTATTATTGTTTCTATGAAAATTTATTCTGAATATTTTGTTTGATATAAGGGGTAAATGTGTAGTTGAAATTTATATATTCAGGCTCATGTAAGAAATTTCAATGAAAATAGTCATTATTCTTTGGTCGTGGATTGGCTCAGTAGTTTTTTATTATTTTTGCAGCGGTTCCTCTTTAATTTCTGTTTGAAAGATGTGAAAAAGAAAAGTATATTTTTATAACAAGATCAGGCTTCTATTGGGATTTTTGATTGTTCATTTGTTATGATTTACTTCATTTTATAGAGCATTTAAGTCGTATTTTTTCATGCTGTTGATGGATAAAGATTTTTATGTTATAAATGGATCAATAACTGTATATATTTCTGCTTATTTATGACTAAATTCAATCTCTCTTTCATTGTTGAATAAAAATATTTCTTTATGATCCCTTCCTTTTTTGATTCATTGAATTGATCAGATGGTTGTATTTCAGGTCATACAAATGCTTATTTCTTTTGATGGATTGGGATCCATTTTGTATTTGTTTTTTTGCATATTTTGTCGCAAATAAAAGCTAAAAGATCAAAGGATTTTTTGAATCCACGTCAAAACAGATGATAAGCGCCTATTTATGGTGGAAGACAAAAATGATGTCGGAAGGATGTGTGAACGAATGGAAATATCGGAGCAGGATTTATTGCTTGCACTCGATCGTTATATGCAAAAAAATGACTTGACCTTTCGGAGGTTTTATCATAAAAAATTCCATATGTATTTTTTTGAAATGCGACAACCACTGGATGAAAAACATTTTATCAAATTATGTCTTGGCTTAAAGGAAAATCAAATCCGAAAAATTGAGTTATATTGCTTTTTTTCTTTTCGACTGTCAGATTATTTTTACTCAACAAATGCAATTTGGCATTTTATTAATCAGCTACATATTTCCAATCGAATCGGGGCATATGGTTTGGATGATAAAGGGTTTCTGTTTTGTAGGTATACTCATTATGTGGAAAGAAAATATTTTTCTCCTGTTACACCCATGTTGTGTTTGTTTGACTTATTTGAAGAGGGAGAGGAAGTATTTCGTTTATGTCAAGCAGAGGCAGGTGTATTTGTATAAAGCGATTTGGCTTGATTGAAATATTCGGCAGTAAAGAGGAGAGAATTCAAATGAAAATTTATGCACATCGCGGGTTTTCTGGACAATATCCCGAAAATACGATGGAAGCTTTTTTACAAGTGCTCAAGACGCCAGCAGAAGGAATTGAATTGGATGTTCAATTGTCAAAGGATGGGGAAGTTGTTGTGATTCATGATGAAACTGTTGATCGGACAACAAGTGGCAGTGGGTATGTAAAAGATTATTCGCTAACTGAATTAAAAAAATTCCAAATCCACCACTCAAATTGTTCTGTACAAACCATTCCTACTTTGGATGAAGTTTTATACTGGATTCAAGAAACCCAGCTCAGTTTAAATATTGAATTGAAGACCGATCGAATCCGTTATGAGGGAATAGAAGAGAAGGTGTTGATGGAGATTGAAAAATATGGTTTAAGTGATCGTGTATATTTTAGTTCTTTTCACTATGAAACTGTGCAGAGATGTAAATGTCTTGCTCCACATATTCCAGCGCATTTCCTGATTTCACGTAGTTTTAAAAAGTCACCCCTTACTTTAAAAGTTGATCAGATTAACGGACTAAATCCGAACGTTGCCTTATTGAAGAATCAGAAACGGATTCGGTTGTATCAAATGCAAGGAATAAAAATTTATCCGTATACCATAAATCAAAAAGAGCAGCTCAGTTTATGTTTAGCAACCAGATGTGATGGGGTAATTACGGATTATCCTGTACAATTAAAAGAATGGTTATCGCAGTTGGCGTAAACAAAAAATTGTATGAATCAAACTGATAATTTTTGTAAATTGTTAGATAAATGAAGGAATGTATTGGGATGTATCATTTTTCCTTGTTAAATTTTTTCCCGTAAATTATGAGCTGGATCGTTAATTAGAAATAGAATAGCAGCAGTTTTTTCTTTTTGAGATTGGCTATCAACCAGTCTATTAAAATATTTTGGATTAAATAAAATATATATAAATTTTTTCTTTTTCAGTTTTAGGTAGTTCCTTTGCCTTCGAATAAGCTCGTAACCTCAATTACTCTACTTACCGTTTGATGCATTTATTTGTAAAGAGAAGTACATATGGTGTGTCTTTTTCCGAGATCTTATGATATAAAAAAGGAATCATTTTTTGTTTGATTCGTTTCTCATTTGGTGCACAGTGGTTTTCATTTTTTCTGTATAGAAGCAAAATATATATTTAGATGTGCAAATCTCTATGTTGTTTACTGATTTCGCAGCATTAGATATCCAGTAACCAAAATGCAAATGAATGTCATTAAAATTTAAATCATACAAAAATACCTTTTGCAAACAAAATCACTTTCATAATAAACCGTCAAACTTTTTATAAGCATTTTTTCTACTTCACATATTCATCCAAATATATTCCCTAATAAAATAAGAACCTATCATTTCTTTATTTCAATTTGAATGGGCTTTTTCAATTTATAATATGAATTTGATGAATATTTTATGATTAAGAAAAAATATGTTGCATTAAAAGTATAAGATAAAAGGCTTCAAGCGTTTTCAGTAGGTAGCTTTCCAAACCGTAAAGATAGCTAAGACGACGCAATAGGCGCGCCGTCCAATTTCGCCATAAGAAAGTCATTGTCATAGTAAAGTTTTCCATCCTTCTCCCAATTTTTGGCCGCTTCCGTAGTCATTGTTATCTTTCAAAAAGTGTTACTAGTTTTTCCTCATCTAGCATATAGGTCTATAATTTCAATCGCTGAAGTTTTATCATTAAAATCTGTCGAGCTATACAAATCTGTAT
>ERZ1643249.3547-NODE-3547-length-13673-cov-4.869952_pt1 | contig 13673 bp, 10 predicted proteins | sample MGYA00579263_ERZ1643249 | MGnify/ENA primary metagenome ERZ1643249 (study PRJEB29033, sample SAMEA4952264) | chicken gut metagenome | biome: Broiler Chicken; feature: Gastrointestinal Tract; material: Caecum | place: Ireland | collected 2018 | study: Broiler...
CGGGGTGCTTGTACTTCACCTTGTCCGGGTTGTGCTTGCAGGCGATGAACCGGGGAATGGAGTCCATAGGGCCGGGACGGTAGAGGGCGATGATAGCGGTGATGTCCTCGATGTTGTGGGGTTTCAGGCCCACGCACACCCCGGTCATGCCCGCCGACTCCATCTGGAACACGCCGGAGGTCTTGCCGTCGGACAGCATCTGGAATACCTCAGGGTCGTTATCAGGGATGTCGGCCAGAGAGAAGCCGGGACGCTTCTGGGCCACCAGCTTCACCGTGTCGTCCAGGATGGTCAGGTTCCGCAGGCCCAGGAAATCCATTTTCAGGAGGCCAAGCTCCTCCAGGGTGGTCATGACGTACTGGGTGACCACCGACTCGTCGTTTTTGGCCAGGGGCACATAGTCCATCACCGGGCGGCGAGTGATAACCACGCCGGCGGCGTGGGTGGAGGCGTGGCGGGGCATTCCCTCAATGGCCTTGGCGGTGTCAATGAGCTCCTTTACCCGCCTATCTCCGTCGTAGAGGTCCTTCAGGGGCTTGGACAGCTGGAGGGCCTGGTCCAGGGTGATGTGGAGGGCGCCGGGGCCGCTGGGTACCTGTTTGGCCACCGCATCCACGTCAGCGTAGGGAATGTTCAGGGCCCGGCCCACGTCCCGGATGGCCCCTCGGGCGGCCATGGTACCAAAGGTGACGATCTGAGCCACGTGGTCCTCGCCGTACTTGCGCTGTACGTACTCAATAACTTCCTGCCGCCGGCGGATGCAGAAGTCGATGTCGATATCGGGCATGGTGACACGTTCCGGGTTGAGGAATCGCTCGAAGTAGAGGGAGTATTTCATGGGGTCCACATCGGTGATGTTCATGCAGTAGGCCACCATGGAGCCTGCCGCCGAACCACGGCCGGGGCCCACCGGGATGCCCTGGCTTTTAGCATACCCAATAAAGTCGGACACAATCAGGAAGTAGTCCACAAAGCCCATCTGGCGAATGACGCCCATCTCGTAGGCCAGACGGTCCTGGTACCCCTCGGGATTGTCAGGATAGCGGCGGGCGTACCCCTCCCGGCACAGCTTCTCAAAATAGGCGTCCCCATCGGTGTAGCCCTGGGGCAGCTTGAATTCCGGCAGGTGATAGGTGCCGAACTGGAAGTCCATGTTGCATAGGTCGGCGATCTTCAGGGTGTTTTCCACTGCCTCCGGGTAGTCGGGGAAGAGGGCGGCCATCTCCTCAGTGGATTTCACATAGAGCTCGCTGGTCTCCATTTTCAGGCGGTTGGGGTCGTCCACCGTCTTGCCCATCTGGATGCACATGAGGGTATCCTGCATCTGGGCGTCCTCCCGGCGGAGGTAGTGGGCGTCATTGGTCACCACCAGGGGGATGCCGGTCTCCTGGTGGATGCGGATGAGCCCCTGGTTGATGGCGGGGTCATTGGGCAGATTGTGATCCTGGAGCTCCAGGTAATAACCGTCCTCCCCAAAGAGCTCCCGCATTTCAAGGGCGATGGCCTTGGCGCCCTCGTAGTCCCCCGCCAGGATGCGCCGGGGCACCTCGCCGGACTGGCAGGCCGACAGGGCGATAAGTCCGCCGCAATGCTGGCGAAGCAGCTCCTTGTCGATGCGGGGACGGATGTAAAAGCCCTCAGTGAAGGCACAGGAGTCCAGGTAGCACAGGTTGCGGTAGCCTTCCTCGTTACGGCAGAGCAGGATCAGGTGGTACATGGCGGCATCCAGCTCATGGATCCGGTCGGTGCGGCCCCGGGGGGCCACATAGACCTCACAGCCGATGATGGGCTTGATTCCCTCCGCCTTGCAGGCCTTGTAGAAGTCCACCACGCCGTACATGACCCCGTGGTCGGTGATGGCCACGGCGGGCTGACCCAGCTCCTTCACCCGCTTGACCAGCAGGGGAATGCGGCAGGCGCCGTCCAGCAGGGAAAACTCGGTATGGACGTGCAGGTGGACAAAGGACATAGGGATACCTCCTTGAGATGGTAGCGGCGTTCAGCGGGGGATTGTCGTATGCTGACAGAGCGTTTGGGTCAGATAGTCCCGCAGGATCTTGCGGTTGGCCTGCTCCTTCATGTTGACATTGGAACTGAGCAGAATCAGGAAGCTGGCAAAATAGCAGCCCAGCATAGGGATCATAGTTCCCCAGAAATCTCCGTATAGGGGGAGAAAGAATAATTCAAATAATGAGAAGTGCCGCTGGCCAGAGCCACCGCCACCGGGCAGGTATAACAGCAGCAAGAGGAGTATTAGGGATAAAGGAATGGCAAATAAGAAGCAATGAAACAGGGAGAGGCCGAAATAGCCACGCATAATGGCGCTGCCATCCTTTCTGGACAGGATACGGCCTTTCCATTTGACGAAGTTCTCTTTGCCCTCAGCGTCTTTTTTGGTAAGGGTTATCTTGGCCTTCCAGTTGCACATCTTTACATCCAGACGACTGCCGTCAGGCAATATAGTCCAGTTCAGGGACATCAGCAGGCGGTACAACTGCTCCTGAGACAGAGAAGTGACAAAGCGTGCCATAGCCTTCGCTCCTTTCTGTGCAGCGGAACCAATGACTATCGGTTGGCCAGTTCTACCAGTTTGCGCAGACGGTGATTGAATGCAGATTTGCTAACCGGCGGATCGCACAGCTCGGCCAGCTGGGACAGGGTGAGCTCCGGATGGGCCATCCGCAGGTCCACTGCCTCCTTAAGCTTGTCCGGCAGATTTTCCAGCATACCCCGCTCCTCCAGCTTATAGATGGCCTCGATCTGGCCCTGGGCGGCATCCACCGCCTTGTCCAGGTTAGCGGCGTCGCAGTTGACCCGGCGGTTGATGCTGCCCCGCAGGTCTTTCTCCGCCTTGGCGTTCATCAGATCCATGGCCGCCAAGGGGGACCCCATGGCGGTAAGAAAATCCTCAATGGCGTTGCTCTGCTTGAAGTAGGTGATGGCGTTGGCCTTGCGGCGGCTTTCTTTGGGGGAGAAACCCATCTCCAGCAGCAGGGCGTGGAGCTCCCGGCTCACCGACAGATGGGAGGTGGCCAGTTCCAGATGATAGCGCTTGGCCGGGTCGGTCACCGAGCCGCCCGCCAGAAAGGCGCCCCGCAGAAAGGCGGTACGGCAGTGATCTTCCTCCAGAACAGCGTAATTGATGTGGTGAACCAGCGCCTCCGCCGGATCATGGCCAAAAACGGACCAGAGGGCGGACAGCTTGTCCGGAGCGGTGATGGAAAAGATGCGCTTGCCCGCCCCCTCTGCGGGCAGGCGGTCAAAGCGCACCTGAAAAGCCTTTTGAAACAGTTGGGGCAGCCGGTCGGCAAACTCCGGCGACTCGGTGGTGATGCGGACCTCGGTGGGGGTGGACAGGGAGCAGTAGAGCAGTACCCCGTAGGCTTCCGCCTGGGCGCAGCACTTCCGGTTGAGGGGGGCGCGGCACAGCTCCGCCTTGACCTGAGTGGAAAAGGACATGATACGCCCTCCTTACAGAATCCGGGTGGAGGCCCGCTCCTGATACAGATCCATCACCGCGGCGGACAGCCGGGCAAAGGAGTGGCGGGCGTAATCCAGGGTTTCAGAGGCCAAAGGACGGGTGACCAGCTCCACCCCCAGAGCCTCAATAGCCTCTTTGTCCACAACGATGGGAGTGGCGTCCTCCTCCTTATACCGCTCCAGCAGGCCGGGACGCACCGGGGCGGAATTGCACAGACAGATATCAATGAGGCAGGGACCGGAGTGGCGCAGCAGGGCCTTCACATGGTCGGAGGCGGTCATGCCCTCGGTCTCGCCGTCCTGAGTCATAATATTGCAGATGTAGATCTTCAGGGCATTGGAGGCGCACACCGCCTCGGAAATGCCGTCCACCAGCAGATTGGGAATGACACTGGTATACAGGGAGCCGGGCCCCAGCAGGATCAAATCGGCCTCCTGGATGGCACGGATGGCCTCGGGCAAGGCTTTGGGGTGCTCGGGCAGCAGGCGCACACCCTGGATGCGGCAGTCCTGGGCCTTCTTGAAGTCGCTGATCTTGGATTCGCCTTGGACTCTGGTGCCATTCTCAAAGGTGGCCTCCAGAACCACGTCGGCGTTGGTCACAGGCAGTACCCGGCCGGTGATGGCCAGAACCTGGCTCATTTTGGATACCGCCTCGTCAAAGGAGCCGGAGATCCCGTTGAGGGCGGCCAGAATCAGATTGCCGAAGGACTGGCCGGTCAGGTTGCCGGAGCCCTGGGGGAAGCGGTAGGTGAGCAGCTGCTGCATCAAAGGCTCGGCATTGGCCAGAGCCTCCATGCAGTGGCGTATGTCTCCCGGAGGGGGCATCCCCAGATCCTGCCGCAGCATACCGGAGCTGCCGCCATCGTCGGCTACGGTGACGATGGCGGTCAGATTCTTGGTGTGGTTTTTCAGACCGCGGAGCATGGTGGACAGACCGGTGCCGCCGCCGATGGCGACGCCCCTGGGCCCAGCGGCGCTCATAAAAGGACTGATACACGGCGGCTCCTCCTTTATGCCCGGGTCATGTCCCGGTGATTTTCGGTGGCCTGATAGCCCTTCTGCTTGATGTACTCGGCCAGCGCGTGGGTAATGGCGACCGAGCGGTGCTGTCCGCCGGTACAGCCCACGGCGATAACCAGGGCGGCTTTACCCTCCGCCACATAGAGGGGGAGGAGGAAACCAATGAGATTCTCCAGATAGTTCATAAATTCGGTGGTCTGGCGATAGCCGAACACAAAGTCGTACACGCCGTCGTCCAGTCCGGTCTGGTGACGCAGCTCGGCAATGTAATAGGGATTGGGCAGAAAGCGTACGTCAAACACTAGATCGGCCTCGATGGGGATACCGTACTTGAAGCCGAAGGAGATGACGCTGACGCTCATCTCGGGGGTATCGCCACCGTGACCGAAGAGGCGCAGCACCTCCCCCCGCAGCTTGGCGGTGGAGAGAGCGGAGGTGTCGATGATGTATTCCGCCCGCTGGCGGACAGGGGAGAGGACGGTGCGCTCCAGCCTGACGGCCTCGTCCAGGGAGTGGGCGGAGCTGGCCAGGGGGTGGCTGCGCCGGGTCTCCTTGTACCGCTTGATGATGGCCTCCACGCTGGCCTCCACAAAGAGGATCTTATACTCGCACCCCATCTCCTGGAGGGCGTCCAGGGCGGAGAACAGCCCGTCAAAGGTCTGACCGCCCCGGATGTCGGTGACCAGAGCTACCCGGTCATACCGGGAGGGATTTGCCATACACAGCTCGGCAAATTTGGGGATCAGGGGGGCGGGCATATTGTCGACCACATAAAAGCCGATATCCTCCAGGAAGGAGGCGGTTTTACTCTTGCCTGCGCCGGACAGGCCGGAAATAATAATAAAATCCATAGGAACTCACCTCAAAAACCCAAAAACTTCACTTCTGGTTCCAAAGCAATGCCGGTCTCGCGGAGTACGGTGTTCTGGATCAGCTCCATCAGCCGGCGTACATCGTCGGCGGTGGCCCCACCGCGGTTGACGACAAAGCCGGCGTGCTTTTCCGATACCTGGGCACCGCCCACGCCCACGCCTTTCAGGCCGCACTGCTCAATGAGAGCGGCGGCAAAGTGGCCCTCGGGGCGTTTGAAGGTGCTGCCCGCGCTGGGCAGGTCCAGGGGCTGTTTGGAACGGCGCTTTTGGGCCAACTCGTCCATTTTGGCTTTGATTGCAGCGGGGTCTCCGGGGGTGAGGGCAAACTCGGCCTCCAGAATGAGCCATTCCGGATGGTCGGTAAACAGGCTGTGCAGGTAGGTGAGAGCGCACTCCTCCACAGGCAGAGTGACCTCATCTCCAGCCTCGTTGAGGAAGGTGACGGAGGTCAGAACCTGAACCAGCTCGCCGCCGTAGGCGCCGGCGTTCATGGTGACGCCGCCTCCCAGGGTGCCGGGGATGCCGTGGGCAAACTCCAGGCCGGTCAGTTCTCTGCCCAGGGCCGCCATGGCCAGCCGGGCCAGGGGAATACCGCTCTCCGCCCGCAGACGGTGGTTTACCTCCTGCACATCATCCAGTCCAGCGGTTTTCAAGACAAAACCGTCATATCCCTGATCGGACACCAGCAGATTGCTGCCGTTACCCAGAAAGAAAGGGGAGATGTCCAGTTCTCTGGCCGCCTGGACCGCGGCAATGGCCTCCTTCCGGCATCTGGGCAGGGCGATCAGCCGGGCGGGACCGCCGATGCGGAAGGTGGTATAGGACGACATAGGCTCCTGCTCCCGCAGTTCCAGCTGAGGGACACGGCGGCGCAGTTCCTGAATCAGAGTATCAAAACGGTCCATAGGGGCCTCCTTACAGTTTTGCATACTGGTATTATATCAAAAAGAGGGGGAAATTAGAAGTTCTTATCCCAGGCCAAAGGCATCAAACTCCGCTTGGCTGCCCCGGAATACGTTCAGATCAATAAGGGGCTGAGCGCCGGTGTAGCCCTCCAGTTTTGCGGAGTGGGAGTACTGCCAAAAGTGCCACCGGGGCACCAGCGGGAACACCGTGGGACTGGAGCACCACACCGGATAATCCGCATATTTGGCGTCGGTGAGATAGCTGTAGTAGGAGCGGTAGGTTACATAGAGAATGGGCTTGACTCCATAGTGCTCCTCCAGCCGTGCCAGCAGAGGGTCCAGAATGCTCTGGACCTGGGCTTTCTCCGGCGGATTCTCCAGGTATTCGCCGTAAAATTCAATATCCACCACCGGAGGCAATGCCCCATCGGTGACCGGGACCATGGAAATAAAGTTGTCAGCCTGGGTCTCCCCGGGGCTGTCATAGCTGAGGAAGTGGTAGGCGCCGGGCCGGACTCCGGCCTCCAGGGAGCCCTTCCAGTTGGAGGCAAACTGCTTGTCCTGAAGGAGGGAACCTTCCGTAGCCTTGATAAAGGCAAAATCTACCCCCTGGCTGGCCAGGACGTGCCAGTCCACCGTCCCCTGATAGGAGGATACGTCCACACCGAATACTTCCCACTGGTCCGGGTTGGATTCGTGGGAGTACAGGATCAGCCCGCGCCAGCGCAGGAAGAAAAAGCCCAGCAGGAGGATTGCTCCCACCAGAAGAAGGATCAATATCGTGCGCCGCAGAATGCGGAAAACTCGTCTCAAAAAGCATCACCAAACAGGATAGGGATTCAATAGACAATATGATACCCGTATGCGTGGGAAAAGGCAAGCAAAAACCAACGGGATACCGCGTTGGCGGTATCCCGTTTGGGAAAGGTTACTGCTTTTTAGGGGACAGAAGCAGACCAAGCAGGATGCCCACAACGGCGGGGAGTACCCAGCCCAGCCCCATGGAAGCCAGAGGCACATAGGTCAGGAAGGAGAGGGGGAGGCCAATGCCCTGGAGGGCATAGAGCAGGCTGGCCACGCCGGTAAACAGAATGGCCACCGGATAGACCAGCCGCTCTCCTTCCAGCCAGCGCTGGAAGAAGGATAGGGCAATGAGCACGATAGCCATGGGGTAGAGTACCCCCAGCACGGGGGCGGAAACGGAAATGATCTGGGCCAGACCGGCATTGGAGATCACCATGCTGACCACGGCGAACAGAATTGCCCAGCCCCGGTAACTGAGACGGGGGAAGAGCTTGTGGAAGAACTCGCCGCAGGAGCTGATCAGACCGACGCACACATTGAAGCAGGCGATGATGAAGATGGCGGCCAGCAGGGCGTTACCCAGAGGACCGAACAGCAGACCTACCACATTGGTGAGAGCGGCAGCGCCGTCAGTGGGGTTGGGGACTGCGCCGCCGGACAGAGCGCCAATGTGCGCCAGCATGGCATAGACCACCAGCAGCATGGCCCCGGCAATGAAGCCGGAGCGGATGGTGCCCTTGACCACAGCTTTGTCCTCCCTGACTCCTCTGGCCTGGATATTCACCGCGATCACAATACCAAAGGCCAGCGCGGCAATGGTGTCCATGGTCTGGTAGCCCTCCAGAAAGCCCTTGACCACCGGGTGGGTCACATAGTCGCCGGAGGCGGCTCCATAGCCGGACAGGGGATTGACCAGGCAGCCGGCAAAGGTGACCACGATGAGGAGCACCAGGATGGGGCAGAGGATCTTGCCCAGCCGGTCGGTGAGTTTTTCCGGACGCAGGGCAATGACCAGTGCGGCGGCAAAGAACACCAGAGAGTAGATCAGCCGGAAGAGGGACAGAGGAGCATCCGGTCCGGCAAAGGGGGGCACCGCCATCTCAAAGGAGGTGGTGGCGGTACGGGGAATGGCCAGGCAGGGACCAATAGCCAGATAGGCGGCGATGGTAAAGGCCTTGGAAAAGAGAGGATGGACCCGACTGCACAGGGTATCCAGACCACCGGCGCGGGCCACTGCCACCACGCCCAGCACCGGCAGGCCAACAGCGCTGATGGCCAGGCCCAGAAATGCGGGCCAAGTGGCGGTTCCGGCCTGGGCGGCAATGCCGGGCGGGAAGATCAGATTGCCTGCTCCGAAAAACATGGAGAACAGCGTGAGGCCCACCAGAAGCAGGCTTTTGCCCTTAAGCTGCATAATATCCTCTCTTTCTGCGGGAAAGGGCCTTACCGGCCCCAATGTGGATTTGGTATGGAAGTAAAAACAGCGGCATACCAGTGGTATGCCGCTGTTTTCTTACGTAGTGCGTCAATTAGCCCTGGGAAATAGCACCCGTGGGGCAGGTGTCGGCACAAGTACCGCAATCGATGCAGGAACCGGCGTCGATCACGTAGTGGTCATCGCCCTGAGCGATAGCACCGACGGGGCAAGCGCCCTCGCAAGCGCCACAGCTCACGCAAGCGTCGCTGATGACATAGGCCATTGGATACACCTCCAAACTTCAAAGCTAACGATATTGTATCATAACTTTTCAAAATTGCAATGCTAAAATGTGTGTACCATGGGTATATTTTTTTCTGGCGGGAAAAATGATAACTGCGATGCGCAGCCGGAAGGGAGCGATCCGATGGACAGAACATCGAGGTTCCGCATGGAAGCGGCAGGGGATCTGACCCCTGAGTTGAACGGGGCTCCGTGCAGCGGGGCCCATCCGCATAGAACAAAGGAAAAGGGGCGTGGCACAAGGTATGAAGCCCGTCAAGAAAAAACGCAGGCTCTTCCCCTGGAGGAAGGGATGGCGAAGCGCCGGCATGAATGAGACCCGGTTTACCCAGCGGGCCCAGGCCGCGCTTCGGCTGGCTCAGGAGAGCGCGGCGGAGCTGGGCCATGGCTATGTGGGCAGCGAGCACCTGCTGCTGGGGCTGGCTGGGGAGGGCCGTGGCGTGGCCTCCAAGGTGCTTTTGGCCGCCGGCCTGGAGCCGGAGAAGCTAAAAAAGACCGTGGCCCAGCTGGTGGGGGTGGGTACGCCGGGCGCTGCCCCCTCCCAGGGACTGACCCCCCGGTGCAAGAAGATCATTGAACTCTCCCTCACCGAGGCGGTGCGGCTGGGCCACCAGTATGTGGGCACGGAGCACCTGCTGCTGGGCATCCTCCGGGAGGGGGACGGCGTGGCGGTCCGGGTGCTGGACGCCGCTGGGGTGGAGCCCCGCCGTCTGCGGGGCGACCTGTCCGCCGCCATGGGAGGGGAGGCGCCGCCGCCTCCCTCCTTTCGGGGCAGCGGCAAGCCCCGTACCGAGCGGGATTATCCCGGCGAGTCCAAGGTGCTGGAGCAGTTTGCACGGGACCTGACCCGGTTGGCGGCTGGCGGTCAGCTGGACCCGGTGGTGGGGCGGGACAAGGAGATCCGGCGGGTGATCCAGATCCTGTCCCGGCGGCAGAAGAACAACCCTGCCCTCATCGGAGAACCTGGCGTGGGCAAGACGGCGGTGGCCGAAGGCCTGGCCCGAATGATGGTGGCCGGAGAGGTACCGGAGGAGCTGCAGCGCAAGCGGCTCATCTCCCTGGACCTGTCCGCCATGGTGGCGGGGACCAAGTACCGGGGCGAGTTTGAGGAACGGGTCAAGAACGTCATGTCCGAGGTGCGCCGGGTGGGGGATGTGATCCTCTTCATTGACGAGCTCCATAACATTGTAGGGGCAGGCTCCGCCGAGGGGGCCATCGACGCGGCCAATATCATCAAGCCTGCTCTGGGCCGGGGAGAGATCCAGGTTATCGGCGCCACAACCACCGAGGAGTACCGCAAATATATTGAAAAAGATGCGGCCCTGGAGCGGCGGTTTCAGCCGGTACTGGTGGGAGAGCCTGATCAGAAGACGGCGGAGGCCATCCTCTTTGGCCTGCGGGATCGGTATGAGGCCCACCACCGCATCACCATCAGCGATGGGGCGATCACCGCTGCTGTGGCCCTGTCCAGTCGGTATATCGGGGATCGCCGCCTGCCTGACAAGGCCATCGATCTCATGGATGAGGCGGCGGCCCGGGTGCGGCTGGACCGGCTGGCGGCCCCTCCCGATCTGCGGGAACTGGAGAGCAAGGTGGCCCGGGCCAGAGGGGAAAAGGAGGAGGCCATCCGCAGCCAGGACTTTGAGAAGGCCGCCATGCTCCGGGACGCGGAGGAGGATTTCCGCCGGGAGCTGGACCAGCAGAAGGCCCTGTGGCGGGCAGGCCAGAATACCGGCGCCGTGACCGCCGAGGATGTAGCGGCGGTGGTATCGGGGTGGACCGGCATCCCGGTCACCACCCTGACCCAGGCCGAGAGCGATCGCCTGCTCAAGCTGGAGGAGGACCTCCACCGCCGGGTGGTGGGACAGGAGGAAGCCGTCAAGGCGGTGGCCCGGGCGGTGCGCCGGGGCCGGGTGGGCTTGAAGGAGCCGGAGCGGCCCACTGGCTGCTTCCTGTTCCTGGGTCCCACCGGCGTGGGTAAGACGGAACTGAGCCGTGCCCTGGCGGGGGCCCTCTTCGGCAGCGAGGAAGCCCTGTTTCGATTTGATATGTCGGAGTATATGGAAAAGCACGCCATCTCCCGGCTCATCGGCTCCCCGCCGGGCTATGTAGGCCATGAGGAGGGAGGACAGCTCACCGAGAAGGTGCGGCGGCGGCCTTACTGTGTGGTGCTCTTTGATGAGATCGAGAAGGCTCACCCTGACGTGTGGGGCATTCTGCTCCAGATCATGGAGGACGGTGTGGTCACCGACTCCCAGGGCCGCAAAGCCGACTTCCGCAACGCGGTGGTGGTGCTTACCTCCAACGTAGGTGCGGCCAAGATTACCGCAAAGGGCAGCAAACTGGGCTTTTCCGCTGCCGAGCACCGGGACGGGGAGACCCGCACCCCGGAGGAATTGCGCAGTGCAGTGCTGGAGGATTTGAAAAAGGTATTTCGACCGGAATTTCTCAACCGTCTGGACGAGACCATCGTCTTTACCCAGCTGGGCCGCAGCGAAATCAAAGCCATTGCCTGCCGCCTGCTGTCCCGGGTGGGGGAGCGGCTCAAAGCCCTTGGGGTGACGCTCACCTGGACTGACGGGGCACTGGAGGTGCTGGCCAGGCTGGGATTTGACCCTGACTATGGGGCGCGGCCCCTTCGCCGGGCCATCCGTACCCAAATAGAGGACCCGGCAGCCGAACTGCTGCTGGGCGGCAAGGTTGGCCGGGGAGATACCCTGGTGGTGGATCAGGCCGGTAAAAGTCTGACCCTGCACAGACAGGAAGCAGAAAAGGAGAAGGAACCATGCGAAAACAACTGATGATCCCTCTGGCGCTTCTGATGCTCGTCATGGCGGGCTGCGGAGACAAACAGGAGGAGAAAAAAGACCTGACGGCGGAGGAAAGGACTGTGCTCTATCAATCCGCCATTGAAAACGCCAGGGATGCGGAAATGAACGAGGCGGTGCCTGCCATAACCTCGGAAGAGGCGGATCTGGCTCCCGCCATCTTTGGCCTGATTGGTGTGACGGAGGAGGATATGCAGGCCTATGCCATTGCCATCTCTCCCGTCAATGTCAAGGCCTATGGCATTGCGGCCATTCTGCCCGCCGAGGGCCGGGAGGCCGTGGTGGTGGATGGATTGCAGGCCTTTATTGACCGACAGAAGAGCAATTTCCAGACCTACCTGGCCGATCAGTATGCCATCGCGGAAAAAGCCAGGCTGGAAACCCTGGAGGACGGCACAGTGCTGATGGTTATGTGTGAGGATTCCGACCAGGTGCTGGACACCATTAAAACGGCCATAGAGGCCGGTACCTGATCAGAGGGCAACCCTTGAAAGCAGCGGCTTTCAAGGGTTGCGGCTTTTTCGGGGATGTAATATAATAGGAACGTCCGTAATCAATGAAGTGGAGGCCTGTTTATGCAAGCAAGAGCCAGCGGGATCCTGCTTCCCGTATTCTCCCTGCCGGGGCCTTACGGCATCGGCACGCTGGGCAAGCCGGCCCGGCAGTTTATCGACTTTTTGGCGGCTGGAGGTCAGAAATTCTGGCAGATCCTGCCTCTGGTACCGCCGGGCGGGGGTAATTCCCCCTATATGTCCCCCTCGTCCTTTGCCGGAAACCCCCTGTTTCTGGATCTGGATGAGCTGGCGGAGGAGGGACTGCTGACCCAGGATGAACTGCGGTCTGCCTGCCGGGACAATCCGGACCGGGTGGATTATGCCTGGCTTCACGAGACGCGGCTGCCTCTGCTGCGGAAGGCGTTTGAGCGGGGACGTGCAAAGTATGCCGCTCAGCTCAAGGAATTTGAAGAACAGGAGGGGGACTGGCTGCCCGATTACGCCCTCTTTTTGGCGCTGAGGGAGCACTTCGGCGGCAAGGAACTGGCTGACTGGCCTGACGAAGTTCGACTGCGTCAACCCAAGGCCATGGAGCAGTACCGGGTGGAACTGGCGGAGGAGTGCGCCTTCCAGGTTTTCCTGCAATATCTGTTCTTCCGCCAGTGGAAGGCGGTTAAGACCTATGCCAACTCCAAGGGTGTTTCCATCATCGGGGATCTGCCCATCTATGTCTCTCCCGACAGCGCCGAGGTATGGGGCAATCCGGAACTTTTCCAGCTGAAAAAGGATATGCGCCCCTCCGGCGTGGCCGGTGTGCCGCCGGATGCCTTCTCTGACAAGGGCCAGCATTGGGGCAACCCTCTGTACGACTGGGATTATCACAAAAAGACCGATTTTGCCTGGTGGAAACGCCGGGGCGCCCATATGGCCCGGTTGTACGACGTGGTACGTATCGACCATTTCCGGGCCTTCCATACTTACTGGTCCATCCCCGTGGGAGCCAAGGATGCCCGGGAGGGCCACTGGGAGAAGGGGCCGGGCAACGACTTGTTGGACGTGCTGAAAAACGTACCCGGCCTGGCCCTCATCGCTGAGGATCTGGGGGACCTGGACGCCGACGCCCTGGCCTACATCGCCCAGAGCGGCCTGCCTGGCATGAAGGTGCTGGTCTATGCCTTCGACCCGGTGGGGGAGAGCGCCTATCTGCCCCACAACTGCCCCCGGGACGCGGTGATGTATACCGGCACCCACGACACTCCCACCTTTGTCCAGTGGCTCTTTACCGAGGCTAACCCGGACGAGCGGCAGTATGCCTTCGACTACCTGCGGCTGCGGGAGGATGAGGGCTTCGGCTGGGGTGCTGTGTGCGGGGCCTGGATGTCTCCGTGCCGGCTGGCCATCGCTCCTTTCCAGGACCTGCTGGGCCTGGGTGGGGACGCCCGGGTCAACGCCCCCGGCACTCTGGGGGATCAGAACTGGTCCTGGCGGGTGCGCGCCGATGCCCTTAATCCAACGGTATCTGGAAAGCTGGCCGGGATCACCCGTAC
>ERZ1643249.3550-NODE-3550-length-13668-cov-4.907221_pt1 | contig 13668 bp, 13 predicted proteins | sample MGYA00579263_ERZ1643249 | MGnify/ENA primary metagenome ERZ1643249 (study PRJEB29033, sample SAMEA4952264) | chicken gut metagenome | biome: Broiler Chicken; feature: Gastrointestinal Tract; material: Caecum | place: Ireland | collected 2018 | study: Broiler...
ACTTCGGTTAACAGCCGAATGCTCTACCGACTGAGCTAAGGAGGAATATTTAATTGTACGGCAGTCTTCACTGCCGAGTGGAGAATACGAGAGTCGAACTCGTGACCTCCTGCTTGCAAGGCAGGCGCTCTCCCAACTGAGCTAATCCCCCGAAATATGTTTTTTAGAACTTTTATAAAATACCATATTTCAGGGGGATCTGTCAAGCTATTTTTGATAAAATGTTACCAGATGTTACTGTTTCCACCTGCTGCCGCGCGCCTGTGCATCCGCCATGCTGATGTGCCCCGCTCAAAAAATGTAATGCGGAAATGCTGCCTGTCAGAGACCGAGAAACCTTGTCAACAGAGGATTCGTATCATAGAGCAGCGTAAGGATACTGCTCTTCTCCACCATCGCAAAGCATGCGCTTCCTGCTTCCGTCGCATACAAAAGCGTCATGATCAGAAAGCCGATCCACACGATGACCAGGCCCAGCACCAGCCCCAGCGCGGCACCGCCGATGTGGTTGATCAGTCCCAGCACCGGGAGCTCGCCAATGATATTCACGGCGACCATCAGCGCCTTGACCAGGATGACAGCGATCACGAAAGTCACAAGGAACGACAGGATATTCAGCACCATCCCTGATATGAACGCCGCCACATACTGTGGGAAAGAGCTCACCCCGAGAGAATTGTAGGATGCTTCATTGTTGTTGTCCATGAGCTGATCCTTTAAAAATTCCGGCAGAGGCGCATTCTCGATCTCGCTGATCTGAATATCCCGCGGAATCTCTCCGATCACGTTCAGAATATCCTGGACCTTGATCCCCAGACGATCCCAGTCCAGATCATTCAGATTCTGCAGCTGATCCTGACTAAGATTTTCCAGCGGAGTTCCGCTGAGATCGAGATCTGCGAGCTGATCCTGGGATATCTCAGGCATAAACGCCGCCACACACCGCTCCTCTATGAAATCATCCACCGGCGTGTACTTTGCCAGGGCATCGGCCACATAGGGAGAGAGGAACGCCACGATCACGATCGTCAGCACAGTCGACAGAAGAGAAAGTCCTAATTTCAGGAAGCCTCTTATGTACCCCACTACAATACATACTAAAAAAACAGTTGCAACTATTATCAACAGCCAATTATCCATATCGTCTCCTAATTTGTAAGATAAATCACTTTCAATTCATCTACACTCATCACATAGTATCTGTTCAGTCCGGGAGCTCCGAACATTTCCAATGCCTCCACATTCAGGTTCCCCTGGAATTTCATAACCCCCGTGTCTGTCATAATGCAGCATCTGCTGCCGTCAAACATGATGATCTCATCCCCATCTATCTTGACATGGGCATATTCGCCTGAAACCGGCTTCCGGATCACCTGATTTCCGGACCGGTCATACAGTGAGACCTCATAACCGGATTTTTCTTCGTTGAGAAGGATAAAACCGATATAACGGTCTGAGTGGAATACACTCCTGATCTCTCGATTGAGGGTGACTTCCTTCACCTTTTCCGGTGTCTCCAGGCCTTCGTATATAATGAAAGAATTGTCTCCCACTGCCACAGACCGGTCATTCCCCATAAAGAAAATATCTGCGGCGATCTCTCCGCTGTATTCATCCGACGCGACCGTATTGTCTGCTTTCTCCTGCCCTGCCTCGCCGAAATTGTAGTAGACGACTCTTGATCCCAGGCTTGTCCCCTCAGTATACAGATAGGATACGGCCAGCGTATTGCCGTCATCCGACAGAGCCAGCGCTACAGGATATCCCATACTGCTCATGGTCACCTGCTGTTCCACCAGGATATTCCCCGCCGCGTCATATGTCAGGATGCGCGGCGAATTTTCATTGCGCAGGATCGCGCTCACGATCCCCTGCTCCGAAACTGTTATCTTTTCAATGGGCAGTGTTGTCTCGATCTCACCTTTCAGCCCATCCTCTGTGAATACCAGGATATTGTTCCCGCCCCTGTCCGCAACGGCAAAGGTCTTATCCTTTACCTCAATAATGGGATTCTGCAGCTGCGTGGACTGGATCCACTGCTCCTCATTCTTCCTGTTCAGGAACACAACTCCGTCCCTGTTATAACGGACGATCCCTCCCGCGAACTCCACGTAGCTGTTTGTATCCGATATATCATTCTTATAGGTCGATGCACTGCGTGCCCGGTCATATGTCTGATTCTTCAGCAGGAGATACGTCCCGCATACCGCCAGGGCTGCAAGTACGGCGATGGCGAGAATATCGATCATCTTCTGCTTTCGGAATCTACTTACCTTCTTTTTTACTTCCGCCGGATCTTCGGGAGGCTCTACGATCCTGAGATACGGAATCTTCTTTTGCGCCATATAACTCCCCTTATCGTCTGTCTTGTTTTTCCAGTTCTTTTTCCTGTAGATTATAACACGACTTTATGGCAATAGCAATTTTTGTCCTACATAAATCAGATTCCCGTCCGTGATGCCGTTCATCCTGCAGATCGCATCAACATGGTTCAGATCTCCATACATTTTCCGGCTGATAATAGCAAGTGTGTCCCCCTTTTCTACGATATAGATGCCATTGCTCCCGTTTTCACCGGAATCGGCCGCTGTCCCTGCTTCCGTGCTGTCCGCTGTCCCTGCTGTTTTGCTGGTGTCCGCCGTATTCTCATCCTCTGCGGCGCTGCTGTCTTTACTTCCTTCTGCCGCAGTGTTTCCATCTGAACCATCCTGCATGTCCGCACTGTTCTCCTCCCCGTCTGCTGCCTGTGCATCATCCTGAGTCCGGGTATCAGCCTGTCCGCTGTCTTCGTCCTGTGCTTCTCCGCCGTCTCCTGCAGATCCCTCCTCAGATGTCACTGCCGTCACCGTACCGCTGGTCTCCTGAGTTTCCACAGTGTCTGTCTGTCCTGTCAGGTTGTCCAGTGTCGACTGTACCGCTTTCATTCTGTCGAAGTTATTTACCATGGACACTCCCATAACGATCAGAACGAGTACGAGGCATGCGCTTACCGCATACATCATCCCTCCTGCTTTCTTCTGTCTCGCTCCCTCGCCTTTTGTTCTGACCAGATTACGAAAGTCCTTCGCAGCTCTGTCCTCAACAGTCTCCGAAGGAAACACACCGTTCTTTTTTCTCGTGGAGATCATATAATTCTGCATGCAGGGATTTTTTTCATAATATGTATAATGTCCCCCGATCTCCATCAGGTCGTTCATCTTGTGTACATAGTAGACTTCCTCCTTCTCCGCAGGATCCTTCATGATAAACACTGTATTTTTCTTGGGGAAAGACTTCCTGTGCAGCTTCACTGTGCTCTGGTCCGGCACAAGAGGAACTCCCTGCTGTGCCACGAACCAGCCAAGCATCTCGCCGTCCTCAAAATACTGCTTGCAGTCCTCATACGCCTGCTTCCATGTATTCTCATCGATCACATACTCACTGCCCGACATCGTAAGCTCATGCATCTGTATCGCACCGTAGATGTATACATATTCTTCTCCGCCGCCTTCCTCCATGTCTCCCACAAGGAAGGCGCCGATCGGGCCGCCCCCGGCTCTCTCACATTTTTCGCACAGCTGCATGAAAAAGGTATCTACATAATCCTCCACATAGATCTTCGGACTGTCACTTACATTTCCTATCTGACGAACATTTTTTGGTATCTGTCTTTCCATCTATACTCACCTCTGATTTAATTTTTCCTAAGCATAGCATACGAAAATAGCTGAATTTATCAGTTGCTGTCAGGTGAGTTCGACAAAAAAACGGAGAGCCTCACCCTCTCCGCTTCCGGTCCATCAGCCTGCAGAACACGATCGCCGCCCCCGTGCTGACCGCTGTCGCCGCAATGCCCGCCCCCACGATCCCTGCCGGATTGGCGCTTCCGTACTGGCTCCGGTATGCGATCACATTCACCGGGATCAGCTGCAGAGATGAGATATTGAGGATCAGGAACGTGCACATCTCATTGCTGGCGATCCCTTTCTTCCGCACAGGGCCTGCCGCCCTCCCTGCGCGCCGGTCGTCCTCCAGCCGCCCCAGTTCCTCCATGGCCTTAAGCCCGGCGGGCGTCGCCGCCCAGCCAAGCCCGAGAAAATTTGCAATAAAATTTGTCGTGATATGTTCGTTCGCCTTATGTCCTTTCGGGATCTCCGGAAACAGAAATCTGATCAGCGGCTGCATCTTTCCCGCTGCCATGCCGATGCTCCCGGCCCTGGACGCGATCTCCATGATCCCGGTCCAGAAGGACATCACGCCGATCATCGTGATACACAGCGTCACCGCCTCTTTAGCAGAATCGAGTGCCGCATTCGTGATATCCGGCATCTTTCCGTTAAACGCCCCATACAGGATGCCCACAAGGATCATCCCCGCCCACAGATAATTCAGCATACCCGGCGCCTTCCCTCTTTACTCTTCTTCACGATCCGTCTCACTGTCATTCTCCGCGATATCCCACATATATTTTTCCACAAGTTCAAAGGGTGCCGGCCCCACAGTCAGCACTGCCTCATGGAACTCCTTCTGGGAGAAATCCTCTTTCTTCTCTCTGGCCCAGTCCTTTTTCAGTTCCAGGAACTGCACATAGCCGATGTAATACTTCAGATAGTTCGCCGGCGATCCGATGATCAGCTCATAGATCCTCTCCACCGTGTCCGCATCCGTTATCCCGTAATTACTGAAAAAAGCCACCGTATCCATCCGGCTCCATCCTTCGTAATGGATCCCCATATCCGCCAGTGCGTACAGCGCGAGGATAATGGAACTGTTTTTCTGCAGAAGCGCCGCCTGTTCTTTTGAGAGAGGTGTCAGATAGTAGCTGCACATTTCCGCATAAGTCGCCCAGCCCTCCACGTAGCCTCCGAAGCTGAAGAGACTGCGCACCGGATCCGGATCTGTCGCCTCAAAGAATACAGTCTGATAGAGATGCCCTGGAAATCCTTCATGCGCCAGGGTAGTAAACAGCGTCAGGTCATCTCCCATCTGCGACTGGTTAATGTAGATCACATTTTCCTGCGTATTGTCAATGGCCGGTATCATATAAAATGCCGGGCTCAAATGCTCTTCCATTGCCTCGGGGACATATTTTACCTCCAGCTCTGTCTCCGGATACTCCGGAAATGCAGCGCTGATCCCTGTCTGCAGCTCACTCAGGATCAGCTCCGCGCCGCTCTTCCCCATGGACGCCGCCGTCTCCTGCGCTTCCCCTCGGGTGATCCCCACGATACTCTCCATCGATTCCAGATCCTCCACGATCTGTCTCCGTGTCAGATCCTCCAGCTCCCTCACCGTCTGATCCGTACCTGTAGACTGCCGCACCAGCATCTCATAGTACTCTGTCCCCTCCGGCAGGCAGCAGAGCCCCTTGTCATTCTGCCCCGTCCCCTTCAATTCCTCCACCGCAGCCATCAGGGTCTGGTACGCCGGATAGACATAGTCCTCCATCATCAGTGCGTTGTCCTCTATATAATCACTCTTCTCTTTCTCCGTCAGCTCTTCCAGCCCTGCGATCCGATCGGCAAACGTAGAATACAGATAATTGCCGTCCCCCATCGCGAGAAACGCGCTGCACTGCCCGATCACCGTATCCGCGGCATAATCCGCCATGAACAGCCCTGCCTCGGACTTCTCCCGTTCAAACCGGATCAGGCTGTCTATATAATCCGGCGTGCTCTGCATCAGCTGCAGGTACTCCTCCACATCTTCCCTGTCGTAGAACTGATATTCTGACAGGATGACCGGGAGCTGTGTCTGCACGCCGCTGACCAGCCCCAGCGGTTCCTCATACAGCAGATAGTCCGCGCTCTCCTCCGCCGCTTCAAGATAATACTCCAGGATATCATAAGTAAGGCGGTTCTGAATACTCAGGTCATTGTAGGAAAATCCGGTCAGCGCTGTCGCCATGTTCTCGCATGCGGCCTTTATCTGCGTAGAGTCTGCGCTAAATTCGCCGAACACCGCCGGCGCACCGCTGATCCCGAATCTCTCCGGCTCCTTCAAAGTATAGTGAAGGCTGACCACATCTGACGAGATCTCCTGACAGAAGACTTCTCTCGTGTATTCCCGGAACCGCTCATCCTCTCCCCCGGCATTCCCTCCCCTGCAGCCGCTCAGCAGGAGCGCCGGGATCAGGAATGCCGCCGCACCGGCGCGGAGAAGCCGTCTCCCGCACACAGCAGAATGAAGTTCCTCCTTTATCAGAATACAATTGTTTTCAGTAGTGGATTTTATGTAACGGACAAAAGAAAACAACATAAGAACTCCGGAAATGTCTTTATCGTATTCTATGAACCTTTCTTTCCCGATATACCCCTTCCAATAACAAGAAAGTCTGAATCCCTTCTGCCTCTTCCGCATATAAATTTATCAAATGCATATCTTAATCAGGAGCTTTCCTTGCACATTTTAATCTATATCTCCGATTTTATCGTCCCATTTATCATACTGGCAGTAGTGATCTACGGACTTCTGTCCGGGATCAATGTCTACGACACCTTCATCAAAGGCGCCCGCAGCGGATTTCTCACTGTCATCCGCCTCATGCCGACACTGATCGGGCTGATGGCTGCCGTAGGTATCCTGCGTGCCTCCGGTTTCCTCGATTTTCTGGCAGTCCTGATCGGACGGTTTTCTTCCCATATCGGTTTCCCGGGGGAGCTCATCCCGCTCACCATCGTCAAGATGTTCTCCTCCTCTGCCGCCACCGGGCTCCTTCTTGACGTCTACAAAAATTTCGGGACCGATTCTCTTCTCGGGCGGATCGCCTCGATCTCCATGTGCTGTACCGAGACGATCTTCTACACAATGAGCGTATACTTTATGACCGCAGGTATCAGAAGATCCCGGTACACCCTGGCGGGCGCACTCACCGCCACTTTCGCAGGTCTGGCAGCCAGCGTATTTCTGGCGGCAGGTTAAGGATTGTACGAAACTAACCTTTATGCTAAAATATGGTATAGAATTTACAGATGGAGGTGTACTTATGGCCAGCGTGACATTTGAACACTTATCAAAGACATATCCCAACGGTTTTGTCTCCGTGGATGATGTAAACCTTACTATAGAGGACGGAGAATTTGTCGTATTTCACGGACCCAGCGGCTGTGGAAAATCAACCATCCTCCGCATGATCGGAGGACTTGAGGATATCACCTCCGGCAGGATCTATCTCGGAAATGATCTCCTCAACGACATCCTTCCCCGCGACCGGCGGCTTGCAATGGCGTTTCAGAACTATACTTTGTACAGGCATATGAATGTTTATGACAATATGGCGCTGGGGCTGCGCCTTCGCGATCTTCCGCGTACTGTGATCGATTCACGTGTTAAATCAGCGGCAGGCTTTTTCGGTATTACCGATATACTCACAAAGAAGATCCGGACGATCTCCGACGCGGAGCGGCAGCGCGTCGCTCTCGGACGTGCTGTCGTCTGCCAGCGCAAGGTCCTTCTCGTCGACGAAGACTTTGCGCGGCAGGATGATGACCGCAGGCGTGAGATGCTGGACGATATCATCCGCATCAACCGAGACCTGAAGATCACGGTCCTCTATGTCACCAACAACTATGATGAGGCAGTTTCACTGAATGCCCGCGTCATCTTTATGAAGGACGGCAGGATCACCGGGGACAAAAAATTCGGATCAGCAGGATCATCGGAGTAAAAAATGACCGGAACAGGAGTAACCCCTCCTGATCCGGTCTCTTTTTTTCAGTTCTTTTCTTTCAGTTTTTCCAGATAATTATAGATCTCCCTCTTCTGGACACCTCGGTCCTTCGCGGTCCTCTTCATGGCTTCTTTCCTGTCGAGCCCTTGGGAAATGTAATGCTGAAAATGATCTTCTATGCTCATTTCCTCCCACTTTTCCTGCTTTTCACGCTCAATCTCCTGTCTGCTCCGCCCCTCAATGACCAGCACGCACTCGCCTTTCGGCTCGCTCTCCTTATAGTACTCCGCGGCCTCAGGCAGAACAGCGCGGAATGCAGTCTCATGCTTCTTTGTCAGTTCCCTGCACACAGCGACACGCCTGCTGCCCAGTCTGTCTGCCAGAACCTGCAGCGTTTTCTGGAGTCTGTGGGGCGCTTCATACAGTATGATCGTCCTGGTCTCCCGCTCAAGCTCTTCAAGCACTGCCTCCCTTTCTTTCTTATCTGACGGAAGGAACGCCTCAAAGGCAAATCTTCTTGTGGGCAGTCCGGAGATCGTCAGCGCCGTGATACATGCCGCGGCTCCGGGCAGAGAAGTCACTCGTATCCCGGCCTCACAGCACATGCGCACCAGTTCCTCCCCCGGATCAGAGATTCCGGGAGTTCCCGCATCTGTGATCAGGGCGATGTCCTTTCCATCCAGAAGCTTTTCCACCAGTCTGCGTCCCTTTTCATATTTATTATACTCATGGTAGCTCGTCATCGGAGTGTGTATATCGAAATGATTCAGCAGCTTGATGCTGTTTCTTGTATCCTCCGCTGCGATCAGATCAACTTCTCCCAGCACGCGTACCGCCCGGAAGGTCATATCCTCCAGATTCCCTATGGGTGTAGCACAAAGGTATAAAGTCCCTGCCATATGCTTCCTCCTGTCATTCTTCCTGCGTCCCGTGCCTGTCAAATATAATGAGCGGCGGCTCCACCGTGACCCGGGGCTTTGCGCCGCGTACTCCCTCGATCAGCACCATCGTCGGCTCTTTATCAATATACGGATGGATAAAGCGGATCCGCTTAGGCTCGATCTTATACTCATGCATCTTGATCATGATCTCTGTCAGGCGGAACGGCCGGTGTATCATATAGAAACGGCTCTTGTCCTGCATCAGCCGCATGCTCTCCCTCAAGATGTCATCCAGCGTACAGAGGATCTCATGCCTCGCGACCGCTTTGGCGTCATCCGGATTCCTTATCCCGTGATCTGCCAGCATATAGGGCGGATTCGTTGTTATTACATCAAAAAAGGCCGGCCTGAACAGTTCTGCCGCCTCTTTGATATCCCCCGTTACGATATCGATCCGGTCCTCCAGATGATTATGCGCCACGCTCCTTCGTGCCATCTCCGCCGTATCAGCCTGTATCTCCAGTCCTGTGATATGGCGCGCCTCTGTCTTCGCCGAGAGGAGGACCGGTATGATGCCGTTTCGGGTTCCCAGATCCAGCACACTCTCGCCCGGCCTGACTCTCACAAAGTCAGAAAGAAAGACCGCGTCCACTCCAAAACAGAACTTCTCAGGATCCTGGATCAGTTCCAGCCCTCCGATCTGCAGGTCATCCAGGCGCTCGCCCGGTCTTATCTCACTTGTCATTTAACTTCGACGCTCCATCCTTCTTCTCCAGCACCCCCAGCTTCTTCATCTCATCTTTGGACACTTTCTGTTTCTTCTTCCTCGGCCTGAACTTCAGGTCCTCCGCCTTATATTCCCTGATCTCTTTCTCATCATTCTCAAGATTGACCACGACCTTCACCTGCTTGCGCAGAACACTCAGCGAATGGACCACACCGGTCAGCCCTTCCTTGGTCGTAACTGTATCTCCTACGGAAGGGAGCTGGCTGTTCAGTATCTCGTAAGTCTCTTCCTCATTTGTCAGACAGCACATCAGACGTCCGCACACCCCCGAGATCTTTGTCGGGTTCAGAGACAGGTTCTGCTCCTTCGCCATCTTGATGGATACTGCCGCGAACTCCGTCAGGTAAGTACTGCAGCACAGAGGACGGCCGCATATGCCGATGCCTCCCCGTATCTTCGTCTCATCCCTCACTCCGATCTGCCTCAGCTCGATCCTAGTGCGGAACACAGCCGCCAGGTCTTTCACCAGTTCACGGAAATCGATCCTTCCGTCTGCCGTAAAATAAAACAGGATCTTATTATTGTCAAATGTGTATTCCACATCGATCAGCTTCATCTCAAGTCCGTGCTTGCGGATCTTCTCCTGACAGATCTTAAACGCATCTTTTTCCTTCTGATGGTTCTTCTCCACTGTCTTCCGGTCCTGCTCCGTCGCGATCCGGATCACAGACTTCAGCGGCTGGACCACCTCTTCATCCTTCACATCCTTCGGTCCGCTTACCACGCGGCCATACTCTATGCCGCGGGCAGTCTCGACGATCACATGGTCCCCCCGCTTTATCTCAAATTTTCCCGGGGCAAAGAAATAGATCTTTCCTGCCGTCCGGAATCTAACTCCGATTACCTTTGTCATTCCGTCAATTCTCCTTTATCGTCAATAAAAGCAGCTCCATCGTCAATTCGAAATTGACATTCGCCTTTATCCTCGCTTTTGCCTTCTCCAGCCCGTCAAGGATATTCTCGATTCCCTCGTAGGAGCTCTTGCTGGCACGCTCTTTGATATACCTGAGCTGGTCTGAAAATACGACTCTGTCCACACTCTTTGTCGCCTTGTAGATCAGCACATCTCTGTACCAGATTGCAATGATGTCCAGATAATCGTTGATCTCCAGCTTATATGTCATGCATTTTTTCACAGCCTCCATAAGCTCCGGCACATCCATCTCATCAATATTCCTCAGCAGATGAACCGCCTCTTCCTTGATCTCATTAAAATATTCCGAGGTCGCGAGCATGATCGCCTTACCCACATTTCCCTGTGCAAATGCAACGCACACATCCGCTTTATAATCCGGAATCTCCATCTGCTCCATGAGATATTTCTTTACCAGCTGATCCTTGATATTGCGCAGCTTCATCATCACACATCTGGACCGTATCGTCGGGAGCAGCGTATCCGCGTTCTCTGTCAGAAGCATGATGACCGCATACTCTGGCGGCTCCTCGATCGTCTTCAGAAGTGCGTTCTGCGCCTGAACGCTCATCAGATCCGCCTCCGGGATAATATAGATCTTATACCGGCTGCTGTATGGTTTGATCACAATATCATTATTCACCTGTTCCCTGATATCATCCACGCTGATCGTATTCGGCTTCTCATGCGTTACTCTGATGATATCCGGCTGATTGCCGTTCACGGCCTGCCTGCATGACTGACATTTTCCGCATGCATCGCCGTTTGCTTCCCTGTTCTGGCACTGCAGGCTCATCGCAAACAGATTTGCCAGCATCTTTTTCCCTGAACCTCTCTCGCCGTTTAAAATATATGCGTGTGAAACAGCGTCCGCGCTCACTGCACTTTCAATATACTTGATTATGTTCCTGTGTCCTACTACGTCTTTAAAACCGCTCATCATTTATCACCTGCCGTGCATTGTTCCCTTCATAAAGTACTACTTTTTAGTATAACACAATCTTTCCACAAGTTATACCCTAAAATCCTTTATATACGCCCCAATCTCTTCCAGACAGCGCTCCAGTTCCATGTTCACAAACCGCTTCCAAATCCCTGCGCGCCGGAGATTTTCTTCTGAAAAATCTGCAGAATCCGCAAGAAATCTCCTGCACATTTCCTCGTATCTCGGTTCCTTCTCTCTCTGCTCTCTCTCCAAAGCCCGGGACAGCCTCACACCATCATCTACCTCAATATAGATTGGAACGATCTTCTCTTCTCCAAAATACTTCTTCAGCGCCTGGAAGGACTCCAGCGTCCCGATCACCAGATAATCCTTCTTCTCCAGATCGATCTGGCCGTCATCCGCAGTAAAATAAGTCCACACGCCGCATTTTGTATTATACGCTCTCACTTCAATGACTCGCCCCGCCTCCTGCATCTCGCGCAGCCGGTCTTCTCCTACAAAGTGATATTCCACACCCTCCTGCTCTCCGTCCCTGATCGGCCGTGTTGTATACGGAACGATCCTCTGAAGCTCCGGCATTCTCTCAGACAGTTTTTTATAGATAGTATCCTTCCCGGAAGAACTCTTTCCCATGATATAGAAAATCTTACCCATTTATCCACACCTCGATCTTTCCGCTTTCTTCCGTTCCTTCTATGGAAAATCCCATTTTCTGATATTCGGTCATCTGCCGCGCTGTCTCCTTTCCGATCCGTTCTCCCGGTACGACAAGAGGAATACCCGGGGGATAGAGATAGGCATATTCAAGAGATACCTTTCCGCCGGCATCCGCCCATGCCACAGTCCCAATCTCCGCTCCACTGTATCTCAGCTGCTCAGCCTCCCATGCAGAAAGCGCCTGCTCCTGTCTCTGCAGCCTGCCGCTCTCACTGCCTTTGCCGGTTCGGCAGTCTGCCATAAGCAGTGCCCCGTCTATCTCCTCCAGCGCGTCTGCAAAACGGCGCATGCCCTCTTCTGTATCTCCCGGCGCCGTCATGGCGATAATGTAAGATCCTGCAGCCATTTCCATCTGCAGATGATATCTCTCCAGCAGGATCCGGTACAGATCTCTGCCTGTAAACGCTCTCATCCCGCCGTCCTCTGTCTCTGTCAATGTTCCCTTTACAGAGACAACCAGTTTGGACCGATCATATCGATCCGTCTCCAGAAGGCACATGTGCTTCAGCCGCCGCAGTTCCTTTCTCGTCCTTTCCAGGAGTTCTGTATACTCTGTCCAAACAGCATCTGCGCCGCTGACTGACCGGATGCACTCATCCATTCCCGCCATCAATATATAGGAAGGGCTGCTCGTCTGCAGCAGATGCAGATACTTCCTGATCCTGCGTCTGGCCGCCAGTTTTCCGTTTATATGGAGAAGCGCCGTCTGCGTCAGAGAGGGCAGTGTCTTATGAAGGCTGTGAATGACCACATCCGCTCCCTTCGCATTCGAATTCTCCGGAAAATATGGATGAAATCCAAAATGTGCGCCATGCGCCTCATCCACGATCAGCGGGATCCCTTCAGCATGCACGATATCTGCGATCTTACGGACATCCGAAACCACTCCGTCGTAAGTCGGAGATGTGATCACGACTGCACAAATATCATGATTCTCTTTCAAAATACATTCCACATTCTCCGGACAGATCTCCCCGTTCAGTCCTGTATTTTCAACAAATTCCGGATAAATATAGACTGGATGCAGTTCATTCAAGTACACTGCATTGTACACTGATTTATGGCAGTTGCGGGCGATCAGTATCTTCCCGCCCCGCTGCGAGCATCCGAGCACTGCACTTAAAATGCCTGCAGTACTTCCGTTAATAAGATAGTGTGTCTCGCCGGCATGATATACCCTGGCAGCCCGTTCTTCGGCTTCCTTCAATATAGATGAGGCATGATGAAGATCATCAAATCCATCTATCTCTGTAATATCTATCCCGTACGGAAGGTCTGCCCCAGTGATCTGAGGATTCCTCTTATGTCCCGGCATATGAAAAGGATAAAAATCTGATGCCGAGTACTCTTTCAACTTCGTATATAATCGTTCCATGGCCGCTGCTCCTGACACTTTCTCATTCTGATCATCCGCCAAACTTCAGGCGGATCCTGAATATTTCTTTCCTATTCTAGCACACAGCAGAAAATTACACCACTTTATGTCATAACGAAATGCAAAAATCTCTCCCTCCGCTGGGACTTGCTGTTCAAATTGGGGGTTTTCTTAAAATCTTCATAAATCTTAACCTGCATTTTATTTATTCATCACACTCTGCTCACATTTGAAAGCTATAGTATTTTTAAACAAAGCAGAGATGCTTTTTCATAATATATTTCCTCTATTCTCAGCCGGTGAGCAGCATCCCGGCTTTTTTATTTTAAAAAAATATCCGGGGAATCTACTTCCTCGGATATCTGAATTCAGTGAGCGTGCGGGGATTCGAACCCCGGACA
>ERZ1643249.3551-NODE-3551-length-13668-cov-4.708440_pt1 | contig 13668 bp, 12 predicted proteins | sample MGYA00579263_ERZ1643249 | MGnify/ENA primary metagenome ERZ1643249 (study PRJEB29033, sample SAMEA4952264) | chicken gut metagenome | biome: Broiler Chicken; feature: Gastrointestinal Tract; material: Caecum | place: Ireland | collected 2018 | study: Broiler...
TGGGTCTCGGCTGTCCGCGCAGCACAGGTGGGTGTACATCCCGCTGACCCGGAGATTTCCCATGGAAAAGACATCCGCAATCTCCTCCGTCTTCCGGCTCTCAATGCCCAGCCGGTGCATACCGGTGTCAATCTTCAGATGCACGTCCACCGGCACGCCCTGCGCGTCCAGCTTACGGGCATAGCGGTAACTGATGGCGGTCTGGGTCAGGCGGTAGCGATGCAGTTCCCAGGCTCTCTTCGGATCTGTGTAACCGAGAATCAGGATCTCTCCCCTGACGCCGCTCTTTCGTATTTCGATCGCCTCCTCCAGGGTGGCTGTGGCAAAAGCGTCCACTCCCATCTCCGCAAGCAGCGCCGCCGTTTCCACCCCGCCGTGACCGTAAGCCTCCGCCTTGACCACCGCCATGAGCCTGCAGCCCTCCGGCATGATCTTTTTCAATTCCTCCACATTGTGGCGAAGATTCTCCCTGCTGATTTCCAGCCAGGCCCGTCCTCTCCGGTTTTCATCGCATCCACCGCCTCTGCGATCCCAGTCTCCTTTACCGCCCTTGCCGGAACTTTTACCGGAAAGCAGCTTGCGAAAACGCTTCCTGCACCCGTCCCAGAACCGCAGAAGCAGCAGTGACACCAACAAAGTGGAAATACACACTGCCAGGTAGTGCACAAGACTGTTTTCCACCAGAAGCGGCCACAATCCCATCAGACGGGCCGCCATGCGGACGACCACAATCATCATCGGATGCAGAAGGTATATGAGCATCGCCGAATCCCGCAGAAAGACTATCCTTCTCCCCCGGAAGGTAAGGAGCCATCCGAACAGGAAAAATGCCGCCGGCAAAAGAAAGAGGTACATGCTGTCATGGCGCTGGAGATGAAAATGGCGCAGCGTCAGAGCCTCGGCGAGCATCAGACCGAAGGACACCAGAAATCCGGTCAGGCACTGTCTCCCGGATAAAGCACGGCCCCGCTCCGCGATCATGCCCCCCAGGATCAGAAAGATTGGCGCGTAGAAAATTCCGTTTCTCGTGTAATCAGACACCTGAAACATCAGCCCGTAGCATCCCCGAAGCCATGGAATCCGCTCCGCCAGGCCGTAGTAGCTGTCGCCGAAACACCCGATGATATAAAGCACCGCCGTCAGCAGCAGCGCCCCCGGATATCCCATGCGCTTTCTCGCGTACCAGGCGATGACCGCGCCCAGCATCGACGCCGGCAGATACCACAGATGGTACATCGTCCCGTCAAACAGGAGATCCTTCAGGATTTTCCCCGGCAAACCGCCGCCGGAGAAATAGCCGTTGTAAATATTCAGCGGCAGATACAGAAGGATCGCCGCCCCGTAGATGACCGCCGTCTTTTGCAGAAACCGCCACAGTTTTTCCTCCCCCCGTCCACCGGCCGAAAGTCTGCCGGTCTCCCGACGGCTTCCGCCAAGCAGGAAAAAGCCCGACGTCATCAGGAAGAAGGGCACCGCCACCCGGGCGATAACCCTGGTAAGAATAAAATCCCCGGTTTCGGAATAGGACGCCAGCGGCGAAGTGTGGATCGCCACGATCAGAAAAGCCGCAGCCCACCGAAAGATATCAATTCCCGTATATGCCTGCCTCTGTCTCATTTTTCCAGATACTCCTCCAATACCAGTCCCCGGTCCGTCATGATCCGCGCGTGGGGCCGCCCCACATAGCGGAAGTGCCAGGGCTCATGACCGATTCCTGTGACCTTTTCCTTGCCCGCCGGATAGCGCTCCACAAAGCCGTAATCCGGCGCCATTTGACGAAATTCCTGACAGATGCCCTCGTAGGGAAAATCCGGGCAGATAAAGTCGATCTCCTCCTTGCAAAGGCCCAGATCGATTGCCAGCCCCGTCTGATGCTCGCTGCAGCCCGGAAGGGCCACAAATTTTTTTGTAAATTCCCCGCCGTTTTCCCGCAGGGAGTCCTCGTAAATCTGTGTCTGCTCCTCCATGGTGCGGTAACCGCTGACCGGGACAATCTGTCCCTCAGCTCCCAGCTCCCGCAACAGTGCCCGCAGCGCCCTTGCGGCGGTCTCCTCCATGAGGATTTCCGGGAAATTTTCATCCGCGGGCATCAGGTGTTCCTCCAGTTTTCTTCTGTCCTCATCCTCCAGAGGATGGGCCGCGTTGACCAGCGTCAGATACGTTTCCATATGCCTCACTCCTCATAAAGTCTCAACAGTCTCTCCAACAGTTCCTCAAAACTAAGCCCGATTCCCTTCATCATATTGGGATAACGGCTGTGGGAAGTAAATCCCGGAATCGTGTTGACCTCGTTAAAGACGATCTCCCCCGATGGCGTCAGAAACATATCCACCCGGGCAAATCCCGAGCACCCCAGCGCCCGGTAAATCAGCGCCGCGGTCTTCTGAATCCGCCGCTCCGTCTCCGGGGAAATGCGTGCAGGCATGTGAATTTTGGAAGTCTTGAGCGTGTATTTTTCATCGTAGTCAAAAAATCCTGTGGACAGTTCAATCTCATCCACCCTGCCGATCGTCAGCTCTTCCTTTCCGAGAATGGCGCAGCCCACCTCGAAACCGTCCACGGCCTCCTCGGCGATAACCCAGTCGTCATTGGCGAAGGCCAGATCCAGCGCATTCTCCAGTTCCTCCATGGAAGAGATCTTTGTAATTCCGAAGGAAGACCCCGCCCGAAGGGGCTTTACGAAAATCGGGCAGCGCAGTTTCGCCGCGATCTCCCCCTTGCCCGCCTCCCTGTCCGCGCGGCCAAAGGAAACGGATTTCGGGACGGAAACTCCCGCCGCATGGGCAAGAATATGTGCCCGGTCCTTATCCATGCAAAGAGCCGAGGCGAGGGTATCGCATCCCACCACCGGAATATCCGCCAGCGTAAAAAGCCCCTGCACTGTTCCGTCCTCCCCGTTCTTGCCGTGCAGCACCGGAAAGGCCAGATCCACCGGCTCCTTTTTCCAGCCCTCCCCGTAAAAAACCAGAAAACCGCCAAAAGAGGGGTCCTGAGAGACGATGGCCAAAGCCAGATGTTTCTCGTCTTTCCACCAGGTATCTTGACGGATATTCTCAAAGTCTCCGCTGTAGTGATACCATTTGCCTTTCCTGGTAATGCCCACAGGGAAAATGTCATATTTCTCCCGGTTCATGTGGGTCAGAACCGCGTAAGCCGACTCCAGGGACACGTCGTACTCCGTGGAGTTTCCTCCGAATATCACTGCCACTCTCTTCTTTTTCATCACAATGCCTCCAATCTTTTTTCCAATCATTTTTCTCCCGCCGCCTGCTCCGGGATTTCCTCAATATAGATATCCGGCGGCAGGGTGTAACCGATCTCGCAGCGGTTCTGATACAGTTCCTCCTCCTGCCGGGTGTGTCGGACCGCATCCTCCCGGATCCGGCAGACCAACGCCGTCTGGTAAACCTTTCCGTCCCTCTTTACATACCGGACATTCCGGTTAAGAATCTCATAGGATACGGGCCACTCCCTGTCGGAACAGATTTCCCCGTACATATATTCCGCGTCAAAGGTTATGAGAATCTGAAACGTCTGGTCTGTGTCGTTTTTCACTTTCAGATCCAGCCACCCCTCATTGACCGTGGCGTCCGTGCCGCAGGGCTGATCCTCATCGGTGGATGGGAAGGATTCCACCCTGTGGCCGTGACGCTCCACGATGGTCAGGGGTGTGTGCAGAAACATCCAGAACAGCATATTGCTGACCTGGCAGAGCCCGCCGCCGTAGGACGCCTCAATCCGGCCGTTGACCAGAATCAGCCCGTCCCGGTAGGGCTCCCTGCGATCCGCCCGCCGCACAAGCTGCCAGAAGGAAAAGGTCTCCCCCGGCGCGATCAGCAGACCGTCGATGGTCTTTGCCGCCAGCTTCAGGTTGTGCACTTTGTTGTACTGATATTTCATATCGAAGCCGCTGTTTTCATTCAGCATCAGGGACGACGTCCGATACACCTCACAGGGAAGGTGTTCCTTCTGCCTTTCTTTTGCGTATTTATTCCGATCCCACCACATCTTCCAGTAGAAACACTTCTTCCGCTGCCACCTTCGCAGGGGCAGCAGAAAGGGAAACATCTGGGTAAGTCTCTTTCTCGCCATATGGATTACCTCTCTTTCTATGGTCATCATATCCGCCGGAAATGACATTTACGTGACATTGACGTATAAAACAAAAAAATCTGTTGCTGATACCGGCGCCGGATTTCTCCGACACTGTGATTGTATCAGCAACAGATTTTCTATTTCTGTGTTTCCACTGACAATATTCTTACGATTTTTTTACATTTTACCTCTACAGGATATCCTTGCGACGGATGGCCGCCCCGCCGAGCGCCATCAAAATACATATCGCCAGGCCCAGGATCAGAAGCACCATCCACGCGGAGTATCCGCATTCCTCCATCTTTTCCGCGTTCCCGAGATCCGACAGAAACAGCCACATCCAGCGTTTCCCATCGGGCAGAAAATACAGTCTGTCCGACAGGAGGATTGCCAGCATGTCATACAGTCCCGCCCCCAGAATACCGATTCGCCCGTCCCAAATCGTCTCCAGCAGCATCTGAAACAGCGCCATAGCAAAATCTGCCAGACAATAAAGGCCGACATTCCTCCAGAACTCCCAGGCGAAAATCTCGCAGTTTCCCAGAACCAGCCAGGAAAACAGGCAGGCGCACAGAAGTGCCCACACCTGAAACACCAGTACCTTTTTCAAGAGCTGCCCGACTCCGGCCAAAAACAATCGCTGCTTTTTCTTATGCCGCAACAGAAGCGCAACGCCATACCCGTGGAAATACCGCTCAAAATCGCCGAAGGTGTACAGCGTCCGGGCAAAAAACAGAAAAAAGAAATAGGTCTGGTACGTCATGGCTGCCAGAAACGGCGCCCCTCTGTAAAATTCGCTGACCGCAATATGTCCCGCCCAGGCCACGAAGAACATGGCGAAGGGCACGTAGATCAGGCAGAGGATATCTTTTCTATTTTTTTCCATTCAGTATATCCCTCTTTTCAAAAATCCACAGAGATCCCAGATACAACAGTCCCATCCACAAAAGATGCTTGACCGTTGCCAGGCCATACGCGAACAGGTCCAGTCCGCCGTCCGAGTAAAACGCACTGTAAACCCGAAGATCTTTCATCAGATTCAGCGTCTGCCATATCCCCGCATCACTTCCCCAGTTCAGCCTCTCGTACACCCAGTAAAAAATGACCATGAAAAACACGGTGCAGAGAGCCGCCGCCACTTCCTTGCGAAGAAGGATCACATATAAAATACCAAAGACTCCGTTCTCCACCATATACACACAGAAAATTCGGACAAAAAACAGAATGGATACTGTGGCAAATCCGGACCGCAGCATAACGGTCGGGTCAATAAAAATCAGCGTCATAAAAAACTGAATCAGAGAAAAGAGCGTCGAAAAGGCAAAGGCGCTGATTCCCATAGCCGCCCAGGTCTTTCTCCAGTGCTCCCGCCTGCTCATCCGCACCAGCCGCTGTTCATTCACTTCCGGCAGAATCTGAAGGAGCAGAAGAAGCTCCATGGCAAGAAACAGAAAACCGTGATGCTCTGGTTTGTTAAAACTCCCCTCCAGAAACCATCCCAGAAATTCATACCAGGGCGCGTTCTGCTCCACCACATCGCTCCCCGCGTGCTGATAAATAGACATGGGTATCAATATCAGGCACAGAATCAATAAAAACCCCCAAAACCTTTTGTTGCGAAGCATTTTCCCCACCTACACTCTCACGCCGTCCGTAATCTTTCCATCCGCCATATAAACCATCTGATCACAGAGATACGCCATATCCTCTCTGTTGTGGCTGGCCAGAATGATAACTGCTCCCCGTTCCTTTTCCTCCAGCAAAACCTGCCGTACCTTTTCCACACTCTCCTCATCCAACGCATTGGTGGGCTCGTCCAGAAGCAGCAACTCCGGTTTCTCAAAAACAGCCTGTGCGATGGCCAGTTTCTGGCGCATACCAAGAGAATAGGCTCTGACTTTTTTCTTTTCCTCTCCGAGTCCTACCCGCTCCAGCGCATCCCGGATATCCTCGTCGGACGCAACTTTTTTTATCTCCGCCAGATGTTTCAGATTGGTGTACGCGTCAAATTGCGGTAACAGCGATGTGGTCTCAATAATGACCCCCACGCTCTCAGGAAAACTGATATCTTTATGCAGCTCCTTTCCCCCGACGACAATCCTGCCCTCTGTGGGATAAATCAATCCCGCGATCGCCCGCAGAAGCATGGTCTTTCCGCATCCATTCCGCCCGTACAGCCCATATATCCTGCCCTGCTCGAAAGAAATGGAAATGTCGTTGAGTACCGTCCTCTTTTTCAGTTCCTTCGTCAACGAAGTAATTTCTACATATGCCATAGGATCTCCTCCCCTCTCATAAGGTATCGCATTTCACTCTCCGAATATAACCGGCAATCATCGCAAGGATGACCGGGATCAGAAGGATCACATAACCTGTCAGAAACGTGGTAACGGGATAATTCAAAAAAGGCTGCATAGCCAATAAGATAGAAGACCCGTTAGATATCTGGGGATACCAGACCATAAAACAGATAGCATACACCAGCGGATAGGAGGGCAGCGCCATACTCAGCGATGTCCCCATACAGCAGAGCAACCCGGTAATTACCCCATTAATCACGATATAAAAAAGGTAGATCCCCACCGGATGGGCCATAGAGAAATTGAACCATTGAGTCTGCCCTGGCATCCCCACATAAGCGTCCAGATTCATAAAATCTTCTCCACCGAAGAACCCGATACTGCTGAGCAAATAATTTACTGCCAAAGGTACAACCATAAGAAGAAAACCGCTGATAAAAGCCCCTTGATTCTTTTTCCAAAAATAACGTTTTCTAGAAATCCTGGTATCCATTAACGGAAGATATCCGCACCTTTTCTCACGGATAAAAGAATCTGCACCAAACAGTAATCCCCAAATAGGTAAAAGCCATTTGATAAGTATTTGAGGATTATTGGAAGATCCCGGCGAATTTAGAAAGCCAGCTATAGAAGGATGATACATATTTTCCAATCCTCCAGGATAATTCTCAGGATGAAAATCATATGCCTGGTGTGTCCAATAAAAGGTATCGGCAAAATTATAAACCATAATCGCTAAAAAAACGCAAAACACAATTTTTGCTCTCGTGGATCTAAAGGTATCCAAAAGTTCTTTTTTCAGCATGGCTATCCCCCCTCTCTATTCCACAGTATAGAAATAATTTCTAAAAATCTTCCCCTCAAAAATCAAAAGATTTTCTAAAGATATCCTGTCATCACAGTGTGTCACATTTTACTCGCCTGATATAACCGGCAATCATCGCAAGGATGACCGGGATCAGAAAGATCACTATCCCCACTATCGTCATCTCCTCCCGTATCCCTAAAAACGGTTGCATCGCATTTAAAATAGAATAGTCATTCGATATCTGCGGATACCAGACCATAAAACTTATCGCATACACTAAAGGATAGGAGGGTAAAGCCATGCTTAGCGAAGTACACATACAACAAAGTAACCCTGTGATAAGCGAAGATGAGAGTATATACAAAAAATACACAACAACCGGATAGGTAAGCGAAATATTAAACCATTCCGGCATACCTTCCGTACCAACATATGTCTCTAAATTGCGAAAATCATTCCCGGGGAAAGCCACCATACATAAAATATAATTAAGAAGTAAACTTATAAACATTAGCATAAACCCGCTAAAAAATGCGCTTAAATTTTTACCCCAGAAAAATTTTTTTCTTGATATTCTTGTATCCATTACAGAAAGATAGCCACATCTCTTCTCTCTGATAAAAGAATCTGCACAGAATAACAAACACCAGATTGGCAAAAGCCATTCTAAAAGATATTGGCAATTATGATCCAGTCCCCCGCCTCCTGACGGAAATCCTGCCATACTCGGATGATAAATACCTGTCACCCCCTCAGGATATGCTTCCGGATGCTCCCAGAAATCCTGATACTGCCAGTATACCTTTTCAGCAAAATCCACCCCTACGATTAAGAGAAAAGCAACCGCAATGAGTCTGCTTTTTGCAGATTTCCATATATCCAAAAGCTCTTTCTTAATCATATTTCCCCCCCATTTTCCTTTTTCTAATTTAATTATAATGTGCCTTTACCTTCCATTTCTATAGAAAAGGAACAACCGTCCCGTTTTTTGGCACAACCGTTATTTTTGACTGCCTCCCGCAAAAAAAAGAGAGGTTTCTTCAACCTCTCTCGCTGTTCAGCTCTTTCTCTTTTCTCCCGCTTTTCAGTTGGATGAGAACCCGAAAGATCCCCTTTTCTGAAGCGAATTTTATCGTCCCTCCGTTTCTCTCCACTGTCTCGATCACATTCAAAAGCCCCAGGCCATGATCAGCTTTATTCTTCTTTGAGGTATACTGCCCGATCTTTTCAATTTCCACCTCCCACTCTACCGGATTTTTTACCTCAATGATCTGGTATTGTTGATACTGTTTCAGGTTCAGCTCGATCCGCTTCTGTGTATGCTCCAGCCGCTCACAGGCTTCCCGCGCATTTGATATCAGGTTCGCAAAAATAGTACAAAGATCGAAATCCTCCGCCTGCAGATCGGGCCGCAGCGCCCCCTGACACTCCAGCGTCATTTCTTCCGGCATCTGCGCCAGCTCTCCCTCTATCGCCGCATTTACCATCTGATTCCCCACATCCGGCGTCCGGTGTTTTCCGGCCTCTATTCTTCCGATCACATTTTCCAGATAGGAGAGCCCTTCCCTGTCTCTGCCCTCGAGCAGACAGTTCTGTAACGTTCGCAGATGGAAGCGCATATCATGCCGAATTTTCCTCGTCTTCTCCATCTGCTGCTCCAGAGTGATAAAATGCTTCCTCGCCTGCTCCAACAGTTCTCCCTTTAAGGCGCTTTCCTTTCGATACCGCCCGTTCAGATCCACGAGATAGGCGATAAAAATTCCGAACAGATATACCATCTCCTCCAATATCATACTGATCAGTCGGTAGAACAGAAATGCTCTATTCGGCATATCTTCCGCCATCGTGTTGGAAAACGATCCCACCGCGGACGCGCAAAAACCGGCGAGAAATCCAATGCCATAATATTTTACAGGGAGTTTTTCGATCCATCCCCGAAGATCCCCCCATCCTTTCAGCCCCAGCGCTATCGAAAGGGACAGCAAAACCAGCAAACCATCCAGCAGGATTTCGTACACTGCCTCTTCCCATTCCGTGATATGAAAACGCAGAAAAACAGAAAAAAGCATTCTGATCGGCTCGCTGATCATCCCGATGTAAAAAAAGGAGAACAGATACTTGATCAGCAATTCTCCCGCCCTCTTTGCGAAGATCAGAAGCATCAGAAGATATTCCGCCCCCATCCAGACGATCGCGTCATTTCCTCCATAGCCGACGGTATATCCCCAGATGAAAAATGCCGCCAGAACCGTCGCCGCCAATGCGTAATACTTTTTCTCTCTCCTTACCGGAAGCTGCAGGATCCCCCGCATCCAAATCAGCGTCTGCGCAAAATACAACAGTCTGATCCACATGACTCTTTCCTCCCCTATCTGGCGTGTTCTTCGACGTAAGTCTCAAAATAATCACGGATCATTCGCCTTTTCCGCGCGGAACAGGTAATAGATGTTCCATTTTCAAACACGACTGCTCCATCTTCCATTTCCGTCACGTTCGCGAAATTGATCAGATATCCCTTTTTGATTTCCACAAAGTCGCAGTCCCTCAGCGTCTCTTTCCAATAGCCGTAACTCCTGTCCTCCAGGAACTTTTCTTCCCCGCCGGCAGTATGTTTAAGATAAAAGTAGGTGTATTTCCCATCGCCCTTGATATAATCGATGTCCCGCAGGAGGATTTTCCGCTGCCCTCTCATGGTGCTGACCATCACAAACCGTCGTTTCCGCTCCAGAACATCGGTCAGGCTTCGCATCTTTTCCTTAAACTCCGTGTATTCTATCGGTTTCTTCAAAAAGCCGAACACATGATAGCCGAAAGCCTGGGGCATATACTCATCATGACTGGTTACGAACAGAATCTGCGTATCTCCTGATTCCTCCAGCCATTTTTTAACCTGGATTCCGTTGATTTTTTCCATCTCGATATCCAGCAGCGCGATATCGAAAGGTTCCTGCCTCCCTCCTGCGCTTTTCAGAAATGCTTCCCCGGATGAAAATGTTTCACATCGTATTTCCTGAGTACCCGCAAAAAAATCTCTGCAGTATCCTTCCAATTCCTCTCTGCATTCTGCACTATCGTCACAGATTGCAATGTATATCATTTTTTTCTTCCTCCCCGGTATAAAAACTGATTCCTGCATTTTTTGTTATTGTAACATAATTTCGTATCGTTTAGGGCGCTTTCCGTTTTTTCGAAACACACAGTTTCCCCTTTACAAATCATCGATTTATGTTATACTTTTGTACAGACTCATGGGGCATTAGCGCAGTTGGGAGCGCGCCACACTGGCAGTGTGGAGGTCACGGGTTCAAGTCCCGTATGCTCCATTCCATTTTTTATTTCATATTTTTATTTCGAATCCCCGCCCTTGGGCATCACATCACATTCTATATCTTGTACTTCCAAAAAAATCTTCAACAACATATTGATATTGTGCCGGACTCCTGCTATAATTGTCCATGCTGAATAGAAATTGACCAGGCCAGGAGGAACCGATATGAAAATCATCAAACGAAACGGCAGTGAGATGCCGTTTGACAGCAACAAAATCTTTTCTGCAATATCCCGCGCGAATGCGCAGGTGGAAGATACAGATCGCATTAGTCCGGAGGAAATTCAGGCGATTACAGACAAGGTAACGGAGTACTGTATTCGGCTGGAACGAGCTCCCGGTGTGGAGGAAGTGCAGGACCGCGTGGAACATGAACTGATGACGCACGGTGCTTTTGTGCTCGCCAAGTGCTACATTACCTATCGCTATAAGCGTGCGCTGGTTCGTCAGAGTAATACCACAGACGACAAAATCCTCAGCCTCATCGAATGTACCAATGAGGAGGCAAAACAGGAAAATGCCAACAAAAATCCGGTCATTACCTCCACTCAGCGCGACTATATGGCAGGCGAAGTTTCCAAGGATCTGAGCGAGCGTCTGCTGTTGCCCGCCGATATCGTAAAGGCACACGAGGAAGGCATCATCCATTTCCATGATATGGACTATTATGCTCAGCACATGCACAACTGCGACCTGGTGAATCTGGAGGATATGCTGCAGAACGGTACGGTAATTACCGGGACACTGATTGAGAAGCCTCACAGCTTTTCCACCGCCTGCAACATCGCTACCCAGATCATCGCACAGGTGGCGTCCAGCCAGTATGGCGGACAGTCCATTTCCCTGGCGCATCTGGCTCCCTTCGTACAGGTAAGCCGGGAGAAGATACGCCGGGAACTGGAGGCCGAGTTTGCTGACTGCAAAGTCGATATGGATGAAGAGACTCTCAGCAAGCTGGTAGACCGGCAGTTGAAAAACGAGATCAAGCGCGGTGTCCAGACCATCCAGTATCAGGTTGTTACCCTGATGACGACCAACGGGCAGGCTCCCTTTGTGACAGTGTTTATGTACCTGGGCGAGGCGAAAAATGAGCAGGAACGGGACGATCTGGCCATGATCATCGAAGAAGTCCTGCGCCAGCGCTACGAAGGCGTCAAAAACGAGCAGGGTGTATGGGTTACGCCTGCTTTCCCGAAACTGATCTACGTTCTGGAGGAGGACAACATACATGAGGGCAGCAAGTATTACGAACTGACAAAGCTGGCCGCCAAATGCACCGCCAAGCGTATGGTGCCGGACTATATCTCCGAGAAGATCATGAAAGAGCTCAAGGGCGGGGATGTCTACACCTGCATGGGCTGCCGCAGTTTCCTCACACCGGACCGGTTTACCGACGCAGGCATCGGCAACATCGCCAATGCCGGAAATTATAAACCGGGCGAGCACAAATATTACGGTCGTTTTAACCAGGGTGTTGTGACCGTGAACCTGGTGGATATCGGTCTTTCCGCTCACGGCGACATGGACGCCTTCTGGCAGATTTTTGACGAGCGCATGGAACTCTGCCACAGAGCGCTTCGCTGCCGCCATGAGAGACTTCTGGGCACTCCTTCCGATGTTGCGCCGATCCTTTGGCAATACGGTGCGCTGGCCCGTCTGGAAAAGGGCGAAGTCATCGACAAGCTCCTCTACAACGGCTACAGCACTTTAAGTCTTGGCTATGCAGGACTGTGGGAATGCGTTCGTTCCCTCAACGGGAAGAAGCTGACCGAGCCGGAGGGCGAGAAACTTGGTCTCGAAATCATGAGCAAGCTCAACGAATACACTGCGAAGTGGAAAGAGGCGGAAAATATCGACTACTCTCTGTATGGCACACCCCTGGAGAGTACCACCTATAAATTTGCCAAATGTCTGCAGAAGCGCTTCGGCGTGATCGAGGGCATCACAGATAAGGGCTATATCACAAATTCCTATCACGTTCATGTGACTGAGCCCATCAACGCGTTTGACAAGATTGCCCTGGAGAGCCGTTTCCAGGCACTGTCTCCCGGCGGAGCCATCAGCTATGTAGAAGTTCCGAACATGAACGATAACCTGGAAGCCGTTATGCAGGTAATGAAGTTCATCTATGACAACATCCTGTATGCCGAGCTCAACACCAAGAGCGACTACTGCCAGGTTTGCGGCTGGGACGGCGAGATTGAGATCCAGGAGGACGACGGCAAGCTGGTATGGACCTGTCCTAACTGTGGAAATCGGGATCAGAGCAAGATGAACGTAGCGAGACGTACCTGCGGCTACATTGGCACGCAGTTTTGGAACCAGGGCCGCACGCAGGAAATCAAAGAACGCGTGCTGCATCTTTAAGCCCCATGTATTACGGAGCAATTAAAAACTGCGATATCGCAAACGGTCTGGGTGTCCGCATCAGCCTTTTTGTTTCCGGCTGCAGAAATCACTGTCCTGGTTGTTTTCAGCCGGAAACCTGGGCCTTTGACTATGGACAGCCCTTTACCGAAGAAACGGAAAAGCACTTGCTTGAACTTCTCAAGCCCGACTATATTAATGGGCTGACGGTGCTTGGCGGCGATCCCTTTGAACCGGAAAATCAACGGGTTTTGCTGCCGTTTCTTCGCAGGGTAAAAAAAGAATGCCCGGATAAGGATATCTGGGCTTACACGGGTTATACCTGGGAGCAGCTGATTTCTGGCACCCATCGGGTAAGTCTCCCGGAAACAAAGGAAATGTTGCTGCAAATTGACACACTGGTGGACGGACCTTTTATCCTTGATCAGAAAAATATCCGGCTACGTTTTCGCGGCTCGGAAAATCAACGAATCATTGATGTCAAACAATCCTTTGAAGCCAGCCAGATTGTCCTTTGGAGAGAATCATCTTCTTCATAACTTCCGTTCAAATATTTTTCCTTCAATACACTTCGAATAAATACAAAAATAGCCTGCGTCTTCCCATAGATGATATGTGGATCCGCAGGCTTTTTGCATCTGCTTCCCTCTGCTTTTCCAGACATGAAAAAAGCCCGCAGCCCGCATAAACAGCGGAGCCGCAGGCTCTCTGAAGCGTGAGGCATCGGGGATTCGAACCCCGGACAACTTGATTAAAAGTCAAGTGCTCTG
>ERZ1643249.3555-NODE-3555-length-13660-cov-6.314958_pt1 | contig 13660 bp, 12 predicted proteins | sample MGYA00579263_ERZ1643249 | MGnify/ENA primary metagenome ERZ1643249 (study PRJEB29033, sample SAMEA4952264) | chicken gut metagenome | biome: Broiler Chicken; feature: Gastrointestinal Tract; material: Caecum | place: Ireland | collected 2018 | study: Broiler...
GCATAACATTAATAGCCTTAATAATAACCATAATAGTAATGTTAATACTAGTAGCGGTAACAATAGATGTAGCAATAGATGGAAAACTATTTGACACAGCGAAAGACGCAGTAGACAAAACAAATGATAAAGTAGGAGAACAACAAGATAGAGTAGATGAATTAATGGGAGAACTTGATGATGTAATAGCAAGTTCAGAGGCAATACCTGGAATAAGGGTAGATGAAGATTTGCCATACACAGTAGAAGGACAAACAGTAACAATTCCTAAAGGATTTGCAGTATCAGGAATACAACAGGAACAAACAATCAGTCAAGGGCTAGTAATATATGAAATTCCAGAAGGGATAACACCTGATTGGACAAAAGATGACAATGGAAATGGCTATTTAGATGTACAGGAAGATTATAATCAATATGTGTGGGTCCCTACAGAGGGGAAGGAAACAGCCTTAATTTCATGGAATGGAGAAAATGTTGCATATTCTGTAACAGAAGATAATGCAACAGACACATATTATCAGGCACAACAAAATATAAATATATTAGGTAAAGCAGACAATAATATAAAACAGGTATCCAATGAAAATAATGGAAGAATAAACAGAGCAAAAGATGATGCTACAGGATTAGTTGATATTGATACAAATGGATTTTGGGTAGGTAGATATGAAACAAGCTATAATTCAACAACAAGCAAAATGGAAACAAAGAAGAATAAAGTACCATATACTAATGTAACAGTAGAAAGTTTATTAACATATACGGGAACAAGTCAAATTCCAGATGTTGATGTATCGTTAGAATCTTATAACAATGAAGCAGGAAGTAATATAAAGGTTGAAAGAACAGCAATAATAGTTAATAACAATTTTAATGCTATTTCTCCTTATATTATTTCGGGACTAGGATGGGATCTTATGATATCTTGGATAAATGAAACAAATGGAACATCATATTATACAAAAGGTCATATAGGTAGTGGAACAATAAATACAGGAACAAACGAAAATTATAAAGCAAATAATATATATGATTTATCAGGAAACGTATCAGAATATGTAGTTGAATACTATGGAACAACATCAGAAAATGTATATAGAGGAGCTAATTATAGCATGACATCTCCAGCAGCAAATATTAGAAACCATAATGATGGTTCAGCAAGCAATGTGATAGGTACAAGGTTAGTATTGATGAGGAGGAAGTCACTAATACAATAAATAGACAGGGTAGACAGTCTGACGAATTTTTTGACTATAGACAGGAAAATCGAGATTTATCAATGTAAATTGTACCTCCAAAAATTTTACTTTTTGAATTTGATTTTTCAAAATGAATATGATAAAATTTAATCATGGATTAAGACAGTATTAACGGTTAGAGAGTATAGTCATATAATGAGGAGATATTTATGAGTATTTTAGAATTTATTTTGAATAATAAAAATTATTTAGAAGATTTAATTACAAGAAGTACATATCATTCAAATGCTATTGAAGGAAGTACACTTACTTATGCTGAAACTTATGCTATTCTTTACAATGACAATAGTTTTAAAATTGAAGGGAAAGAACCAAGGGAAATATATGAAGCTATTAATCATAAAAAAGCATTAGAATTAGTTTTTAAAAATTTACAAGACAATGAAAAATTTGATGAAAGATTTATAAAAAAATTAAATGAAATCATAAATAGAGATATTAAAGATACTGAAGGCTATAGAACGGTACAAGTATTTATTCAAGGTAGTGAACATATTCCACCTGAGCCTGAAAAAGTGCCAAATTTAATGATGTATTATATATATAATTACAATCACGATGAACAAAATACATTTGCTAAAATTGCTAAATATCATATTGATTTTGAAAAAATACATCCTTTCGAAGATGGAAATGGAAGAACAGGAAGATTGCTTATAAATTACGAATTACTAAAAAATGATATTCCACCTGTTGTTATACTAAAAGAAGATAGAGTAAAATACTTTGAATTTTTGAAAAACGATGATTGTAATGGTCTAGCTGAATGGCTAAAAGAATTAGTAAATAAAGAAAAAGAAAGAATAGAGAAGTTTGGGTATAAAACATAAAAAAATTCTTCTCAAACACTTGATTTCTTTGTAAATTTATGATATAGTTAAATAGCAATTAAATAATAAGGCAAAAGAGTGGGAAAAACCCACTCTTAACTTTTGAAAATAAGGAGAAATGTGAATTGGCTAAAATTGAGGATAAGGTGGAGAACCTAATTAAAACTAAAGTGCAGGAACTAGGATATAATCTTTATGATGTAGAATATGTAAAAGAGGGAAAGGATTATTTCCTACGTGTATACATTGATAAAGACAATGGTATAACTTTAGATGATTGTGAAATTGTAAGTAATGGAATTACAGAAATTTTAGATAATGCAGACTATATTAAAGAACAATATTTTTTAGAAGTTTCATCACCTGGCGTAGAACGTATTTTAAAAAAAGACAAACATTTAAAGAGCAATATTGGAGCTAATGTTCAAGTTAAACTATTTAAACCACTTGATGGAAAAAAGCAATATGAAGGAATATTAAAAGATTTTGATAGTGATAATATTAAAATTGAAACAAGTTCACAAATATTAGAAATAGAAAGACAAAATATTGGACAAATAAAAACCATATTTGATTGGAATTAAGGAGGAATTTTAAAAAATGAAAAGTAATGAAAACAAAGAATTAATAATGGCAATTGAAGAATTAGAAAAAGAAAGAGGGATTGATAAAAACTATCTATTAGAATCATTAGAAGTTGCACTTACATCAGCATATAAAAAGAATTTTGATTCAGCAGATAATGTGAAAATAGAAATGGATCCTGAGACAGGAGAAATTCACATATATGCACAAAAAGAAGTAGTAGAAAAAGTAGAAAATGATAAATTACAAATATCATTAGAAGATGCAAAGAAAATAGAAAAAAAAGCAGAACTTGGAGATATTATAAATATTGAAACACAACCAAAAAATTTTGGAAGAATAGCAGCAGGAGCAGCAAAACAACATATAATACAAAAGGTAAGAGAGGCAGAAAGAAATTTAATATTTAATGAATATAATGATAGAAAAGGTGAAATTGTAACAGGAATAGTACAAAAAGCAGATAAAGGAACAGTTATAATAGACTTAGGAAAACTAGAAGGTATAATGCCATTAAAGGAGCAAATACCAACAGAACATTATAAAGTAAATGATAAAATAAAAGCATATGTATTAAGTGTAGAAAAAGGAATAAAAGGTATACCACAAGTATTAGTTACAAGAAGCCATCCAGATGTTATAAAGAAATTATTCGAATTAGAAATACCAGAAATATATGAAGGACTAATAGAAGTAAAAGCTGTATCAAGAGATCCAGGGTATAGAAGTAAAGTTGCAGTTTATTCAAAAAATCCAGATATCGACCCAGTAGGCTCTTGTGTAGGTTCAAAAGGAATAAGAATACAAAATATAATAAATGAAATGAATGGCGAAAAAATAGATGTTATAGAATGGAATGAAGATCCAGCAACATTCATATGTTCAGCTTTATTACCTTCACATGTAATGGCAATTGATATAAAAGAAGATGAAAAATTTGCACAAGTTATAGTTCCAGATGAAGAACTATCGTTAGCAATTGGAAAAGGCGGACAAAATGCTCGCTTAGCTGTAAGACTTACAAATTGGAAAATTGATATAAAAAGCGAATCACAATATAGAGAATTAATGGCATACGAAGAAAGCAAAAAAGAAGAAAAAGTAGAAGAAGGAAATGAAGAATAATGAAAAAGGCCTTTCAAAGAAAGTGCATGGCGTGCAATACTAAGAAAAATAAATATGACTTAATAAGAATTGTAAAAAATGCAAGAGGAGAAATTTTTGTGGATAAAGTAGGTAACTTAGATGGACGAGGAGCATATATATGTAACGATATAAATTGTTTAGAAAAAGTTATTAAAACAAATAGAATTGGTAAAGTTCTAAAAAGTAATATAGACAAAAAAATTTATGAAGATATAAGGGGTGTAATTATTGATAACAGAGAAAGAAATTAAAACAGTAAGAAAAACAAATAAATTAGGAGGTGAGATTATTGGGTAATAAAATAAAAATTCATGAAATAGCAAAGAAAATTGGAGTATCAAGTAAAGAAGTCTTAGAAAAAGCACATTCTTTAGGAATAGAAGCATCATCACACTTAAGTGGAGTAGAAGATGATGAAGCAAAAAGAATAGAAGAAAGTTTTGGAAAAGCAAATAATGCAATTGTGAGAAAAAACGAAGAAAAGCAAAAAAAAGAATCAAAAACAAAAAAAGAGCCAAAAGAACAACCTGTAATTATAAGAAGACAAGTAATTTTGGAAGATAGTGAAGAAAAAAATAAAAAAGCCAAAAAACAGGAAACTGCTAAAAATAGAGGAATTGGTGTTGTAGAACGTGATAAAAATAAAGATTACAATATAGTATATAGAAATAAACAAACAAAACCACTTACAGTTAGTGAACTTTTTGGTAAAAAGGAAGAACCAAAAAAAGAGGAACAAAAAGAAATTCCTGTTGCAGAACCAACAGAAACAGAAATAGTAGAACCAATTCCTGCAAAACCAAAACTTGAAGAAAAAAATTATAATAGGGAAAACCAGAATAAAAATTATAATAATAGAAATTATAATAATAACAATAATAATTACAACAATCAAAAAAGACCATTTAATTATAATAATCAAGATAATAGAAACTACAATAACAGAAACAATAACGGCTTCCATCAAAATAATTTCAACAATAGAAATAATAATTTCAATAGAGATAGACAAGGTAATAACAATAGACAATTTAATAATAGAAACAATGGAAACTACAACAGACCAAACAGATCTCTTGATGAAAGAGGCATTGAAAAAAACATTAAAAATATAATGGCATCTGATGTTGTTGAAAAAGAAAATGTAAGAGAATATTCAAACAAAGCAATAGATAAACAAAAAAATAACAATAGATATGATGATAACAGAATGACTAAAAAGAATAAAAACAGAAGAAATAACTATGATGAAATAAGTAGCCATAAACTTAAAGATCTAAAACAAGAAAAAGGACTTTCAAATATGTTTACAGAAGGTTCAATGTTAGATTACTATGACTTAACTACTGCTAGAGGAAAAAAGAGCAAAAAGAAAAACAACAATCAAGAAGAAAGAAACAAACAAAAAATATTCCAATTAACAGAAATAACAATACCAGAAACAATCACAGTAAAAGATTTAAGTACAGAATTAAAGAAAACAAGTAGTGAAATAATAAAGAAACTATTAGGTTATGGAATAATGGCAACAATCAATAATGAGGTTGATTTTGATACAGCGTTCTTAATAGCACAAGAATTTGGAATAACTGCACATAAAAAAGAAGTTGTAACAGATGAAGACATATTATTTGATGATAGCGAAGACAATCCAGAGGATTTAAAACCAAGACCACCAGTAATAGTAGTTATGGGTCATGTAGACCATGGAAAAACATCATTGCTAGATGCTGTAAGGTCAACAAATGTAATTGAAGGCGAAGCTGGAGGAATTACACAGCATATTGGTGCATATAAAGTAAAAATAAATGATAGAGAAATAACATTCCTAGACACCCCAGGACATGAAGCATTTACATCAATGCGTGCAAGAGGAGCACAAATAACTGATATAGCAATACTAGTAGTTGCAGCAAATGATGGAGTAATGCCACAAACAATAGAAGCAATAAACCATGCAAAAGCAGCAGGAATACCAATTATAGTAGCAATTAACAAAATAGATGTTGAAGGTGCAAACATTGATAGAGTAAAACAAGAACTAATGGAATATGAATTAGTCCCAGAAGAATGGGGAGGAGATACAATATTTGTTCCAATTTCAGCAAAGAAAAAACAAAATATAGAAACATTATTAGAAATGGTATTATTAGTTGCAGATATGCAAGAACTAAAAGCAAATCCTAAAAAACAAGCAAAAGGTGTTGTAATAGAAGCAAAACTTGACAAAGCGAGAGGTCCAGTTGCAACAATGCTTGTACAACGTGGTACATTAGATGTAGGAGACACAATTTTAGTAGGTTCTACAATTGGTAGAATAAGAACAATGACAGATGAAAAAGGAAAAAAATTAAAAAAAGCCGGTCCATCTACACCAGTTGAAATAACAGGATTTACAGAAGTTCCAGAAGCAGGTGAAACATTCTATGAAGTAAAAGATGAAAAAACAGCAAAACACTTAATGGAAAAAAGAAAACGTCAAGCAAGAGATAAAGCTTTAAATGCTAATAAAAGAGTAACATTAGACGATTTATTTAATCAAATAGAGAAGGGAAATTTAAAACAATTAAATATTATTGTAAAAGCAGATGTACAAGGTTCTGTAGAAGCAGTAAAACAATCATTAGAGAAACTATCTAATGATGAGGTAAAAGTAAAAGTAATACATGCAAACGTTGGAGCTGTAACAGAAACAGATGTTACACTTGCAAAAGTTTCAAATGCTATAATAATTGCATTTAATGTAAGACCAGAACCATTAGCAAAAGACATGGCAGAAAAAGACCAAGTAGAAATAAAACTATATTCTGTAATTTACAATGCAATAGAAGATGTTGAAGCAGCAATGAAAGGAATGTTAGATCCAGTATATAAAGAAGTAATAATAGGTAATGCAGAAGTAAGACAAATATTCAAAATATCAAATGTTGGAACAATTGCAGGTTGCTATGTAACAAATGGTAAAGTAGCAAGAAATGCTGGAGTAAGAGTATTAAGAAATAATGTTGTAATTCATGAAGGCAAACTAATTTCATTAAAGAGAATGAAAGATGATGCAAAAGAAGTAGCAGCAGGCTATGAATGTGGTGTACAACTTGAAAACTTTAATGATATACAAGAAGGAGACGTTATTGAGGCTTTTGTTATGGAGCAGGTTAATAAATAAAGTAAGATGGACTTACTTTATTTGTTAATGAATAATGAATAGTGAATAATGAATAATGAATAATGAATAATTTTGGTGAGGTGGAGAATGCAGAAAAGTACAAATTCAAATCGTATGGGTAGAGTAAATGAGGAATTAAAGAGAGAGTTGAGTAATATAATTAATTATGAGGTCAAGAACTCTAATGTGACGGGGATGATTAGTGTTACAAAGGTGAAAACATCGCCTGACTTAAAGTATGCTAGAGTAAGTGTGAGTATTTTGAATTCAAGAAATATAAAGCAAACTTTAGCAGGGTTAAAAGCCGCTTCTGGCTTTATAAGAAGCAGAATAGCTGAGACGATGAATTTAAGAGTAACACCAGAACTTGTTTTTGAGTTAGATGAAAGTTTAGTATATGGCGAAAAAATAGATAAAATTTTAGAAGAAGTTATGAAAGACATAAAACCAGAAGAATAAAAATATAGCAAAAGCCAAGAATGGCAGAAATGAGGGGAAAAAATGACTTTGGATAATATAAAAGAAGAAATATTAAACAGCAAAGATATAGTCATATTAACACATGAAGTGCCAGATGGAGATGCAATTGGAAGTAGTTTAGCAATGTACATTGGATTAAAACAATTAGGTAAAAATGTAGATGTTGTTATACCAAAATTTTCTAAAACATATAATTTTTTACCATATATAAATGAAATAAAAGAAGAAGGAAGAATGGAAAACTATGATTTAGCTATAGCACTAGATTGTGGGGACATAAAAAGGCTTAATGGATTTGCAAAATATTTTGAATATGCAAATTGCAAAATATCAATAGATCATCACGAAGCTAATACCATGTTTGCAGATTATAATTTTGTAAACCCTACAGCACCAGCGTGTGCACAAATCTTAATAACAGTTTTAAAAGCTCTTGGTGTAGAAATCACAAGAGATATTGGAACATGCTTACTTACAGGAATTATTACAGATACAGGTGGATTTAGATACCAAAATGTAAAACCAGAAACATTTGAATTTGCTGCAGAACTTTTAAGCAAAGGTGTTAATGTATCATATATTTATAAAAAAGCATTGCAAACAATTCCAATAGAAAAATTTGAATTAAGAAAAATAGCAATAAATAGAATAGAAATATTAGAGCAAGGCAGAATAGCATTTACATATATTACAAAAAAAGATGAAGAAAAAACAAAATCAGAAGACCATGATGGAATTGTTGAAATAGGCAGAGATATTGAGGGAGTAGAAGTATCTATATTCTTAAGAGAAACAGGCGAAAATGAATATAAAATTTCATTAAGATCTAATGACAATATAAATGTATCTGATATATGTCTATTATTTAATGGAGGAGGACATATGAGAGCAGCAGGAGGAACAATAAATTTACCATTTGAAAAGGCAAAAGAAAAAATTATATCAGAATGTAAAAAACATTTAGAGTAAAAAATCATTTTCAAGTAATATACACTAAAAGGAAGTAAAAAATGGATGGAGTTTTAATAATAAACAAACCCAAAGGATACACATCACATGATATTGTAAATATAGTAAAAAAGGAACTAAATACACCTAAAGTAGGTCATGCAGGGACCCTCGACCCAAATGCTACAGGTATTTTGCCAATATTAATAGGAAATGCAACAAAAATATCAAAATATCTTATTGAACATGATAAGATATATATTGCAGAGTTGCAACTAGGAGAAAAAAGTTCAACAGGAGATTTAGAAGGGGAAATTGTAGAGAAAAAGGAAATTCCTAAATTAGATATAGAAGAAATAAACAATGTATTGAAATCATTTTTAGGAAAACAGCAACAGATACCTCCAATATATTCTGCAATAAAAATAAATGGTAAAAAAGCATATGAATATGCACGAAAAGGTAATAAACTAAAAATTGAACCAAGAGAAATTGAAATAATGAATATTTCTTTAATAAAATTTCAAAACAATGTTATAACTTTTGAAGTAAAATGCTCAAAAGGAACATATATACGTGTATTATGCGAAGATATTGCTGAAAAGCTTGGAACTGTTGGACTAATGAAAAACTTATGCAGAATAAGAGTAAATGATTTTGATTTAGAAAATTCATATACATTAGACGATGTAAAAAATAAAAATGTACAAGTAATAAATATAGAAGAAATATTTAAAAAACAACCATATATCAAACTAAATGATAAAGAAACCAAACATTTTTTGAATGGAGTCAAACTATCTATTAATAAAGCAGATGGTTTATATCGCATATATAATAATACTTTTTTAGGATTAGGAATAATAGAAAATAATTTATTAAAAAGAGATATTATAATTAGTTAAATATTACAAAAATATTACAGTTAAAAAAAACTATTGAAAAAAATTTAATTATATAATAAAATGAAATTATAATTTATCTAATTAATTTTCAAGGAAGGGGGAACAAAAATGTTTGGTTATTTTATAACAGCACTTGCAGGGATATTTTGGATTTTTAGATTAATAGTTGCCCTAATGTTTACTACAGAATCAAGTTTCCCAATAGTGCCAATAAATATGACATTTGAAATAATAGTACTATTTATAACTTTTGTATGTATAATTTTTATAGCAAAAAGAAAGATGATAGGAGCTGTGATTTATCTAATTGCTCAATGTGCATACTTTGGAGCAGATGCATATAAAGCATTAGAAGTTATAACATCTGGTCAACCTGTACAAACATCAAATTATGTAACATTATTGATATCATTTATAGCCATAATAATACCAATACTTGCAATTATGAATATTGGGTTAAGCAGTGGTAAAAAAGGAAGCATGAAAAATAGAAAAACAGATTGGTTCTATGGCACAACAGACTATGATAGACAATTTGATGACAGAGCAGATAAAAACCAGTATAAATTTTAATTATAATTAAATCTAATTTTGCTAAACGGGTTATATGGGCGAGCATTGCTCGTCCTTTAAAAAAGAACTATATAAAAGTCCCAATGGCAAATAAATATTTAAGGAGGAAGAAAAAATGAAAAAAATTTTAAGATTAGGTTGTATAGCAATCTTAGCAATAATGCTAATAACATTGACAGGCTGTGGTAAAGACGATTCAGCATCAAGTAAAAGTTATTCAGAAGATATTCAAAATATAAGAAATCAAACAGTAGGACTTTTAAATGGCAAAACATTTGGAGAGATTTTAGATGTAGCACTAGAAGATGCTAAATGGTCAGAAGATAATAATTATTCATTAACAAGTGGTGCGGTGATAGTTGAAGGAAAGGATAAAGAAAGTGGAGAAAACATTAAAATTACATGGTTAAAAAAAGCTGAAGAAGCTAGTTCAAATTTTGAAAGCATGACAAAAGGCAATGAAGAAATGGGCTATTCTCAATTTTTAAGTTATCTACAAGACTATGAAGATCAAGTTTAAACACTATCAACATGTGCAGACAATAATAATTACAGAATTGTATTACATGCAAAGAAAATATAATGAGGAATACGACAGAACAATTAAATATTTGAATAAAATGTCAAAGCAAGGATTAATTAACGAATTAATTCAAATATTTGATTACGGACCCGAGTGGATTTATAACGATTTTGTTAAAAGAAATTTATATTAATGAAATATTATTAGAAAAAAGGATGTGTTTTTATGGCAAAAGAAAATAATGACAAAAATTTTTCTAAAGTCCGTCTCAACTGGTACCCAGGTCACATGCTAAAAACAAAGAAGCAGATAATAGAGGACTTAAAGTTAATAGATGTAATTATTGAAATATTAGATGCACGTATACCACTTGCTAGTCAAAATCCTGATATAAGGCAAATAACAGCAAATAAAAAGAAAATAGTTGTGTTAAATAAAAGTGATTTGGCAAATGAGATTGAAACAAAAAAATGGATAGAATTTTTTAAAAACCAAGGAATTATAGCAATTGCAACAGATTCTAATCTTGGAAAAGGTGTTAAAGAAACACTAAAATTAGTACAAGAAGTTATGCAAGAAAAATTAGAAAAAGCTAGTATGAAGGGAATAAAAAACAAAAACATTAGAATAATGATTTGTGGAATTCCAAATGTTGGTAAATCATCATTTATAAATAGAATGATAAATAAGAAATCAGCAGAAGTGGGAAATAGACCAGGCGTTACAAAACAAAAACAATGGGTTAGAATATCAACAAATATAGAACTATTAGATACACCAGGTGTTCTATGGCCAAAATTCGAAAATCAAGATATATCTTTAAAATTAGCTTATACAGGAACAATTAAAGATGAGTTATTAGATAAAACAGAAATTGCATATAATTTGTTAAAATATTTAGAAAAAAACAATAAAAAAGAACTTTTTGAAAGATATAAATTGACAGACCAAGAAATTAATAGTATAATATCTGAAGATGATGACACAATTAAACTTATGAATTTAATTGCAAAAAAACGTGGTGCAATTATTTCAGGTGGAGAAATAGATTATGAGAGGACATCAGCTATAATATTAAACGATTTTAGAACTGGAAAAATAGGAAGAATAACATTGGAGAAGGTAGATGGATAATAGAGGAAAAGTAAATACAATGTCACCATTAACATGGGCATATATAGGAGATGCTGTATATGAATTATATATACGAAATCATTTAGTAGAAACAACAAATTTAAAGCCAAATAAATTGCATAAAGAATCTATAAATTTTGTGAAGGCAAAATCACAAGCACAAATACTAAATGAATTAAATGAATATTTAACAGAAGAAGAAAAAGAAATAGTCCGTAGAAGTAGGAACACACAAAATCATCATCTACCTAAAAATGCAGATCCAACGGATTACATGTATTCAACAGCATTTGAAGGATTAATAGGATATTTATATTTATCAAAACAACAAGAAAGGTTAAATGAAATACTAAAAAAAGTACTAGAAATAAGAAAATGATACTAAATAATAGCATGATGTTAGTACTGCTATGGTTTAACATCTGCATATAAACATGGCCCGTTGGTCAAGCGGCTAAGACGCCACCCTCTCAAGGTGGAATCATGGGTTCGATTCCCGTACGGGTCACCAGAGGTTATTTTTTTAATGAATAATGAATAGTGAATAATTAATAATTAATAATTGAGGTGGCAAAAATGTTTTTACATTTTTGCTGTTTATTAATTTATGAGGGGAAAGTGTATGAATGGTGTAGAGTTGTTGTCTCCAGTTGGAGAATGGGATTCATTGGTTGCAGCGGTGCAGAATGGGGCAAATGCGGTATATTTTGGGGCAAATGAATTTAATGCAAGAATGAATAGCAAGAACTTCAATAGAGAAGAATTGAAAAGAGCAATAGAATATGCCAAATTAAGAAATGTAAAAACTAATTTGACATTAAATATTTTAATAAAGGATAAAGAGTTTTTGCAAGCAATAGAATTGGTTAAGTATGCATATGAATGTGGAATTGATGCTATAATTGTACAGGATTTAGGATTAGCAAGAGAGATTATAAAATTGTTTCCAGATTTAGATGTACATAGTAGTACACAAATGACAGTATATAATATAGATGGTGTAAAAGAGATAGAAAAACTTGGCTTCAAAAGGTGTGTACTAGCTAGGGAACTTTCATTAGATGAGATTAGAAATATATGTAGTAATACAAATATAGAAATAGAAGTTTTTATACATGGAGCACTTTGCATATGCTATTCAGGCCAATGTTTAATGAGCAGTAGTATTGGAGGAAGAAGCGGAAATAGAGGAAAATGTGCAGGTACATGTAGATTACCATATACATTATTAAAAAACGAACATATGGTTGAAAAAGGACATTTGTTAAGTTCAAAAGATGTGTGCACACTAGATATATTGCCAGAATTAATATCAGCAGGAATAAAATCATTTAAAATAGAAGGGAGAATGAAATCGCCAGAATATGTTGGATTAGTTACATCAATATATAGAAAATATATAGATTTAGCAAATAGTAATAAAGAATATATAGTAGATGAAAAAGATAGAGAAAAGTTAATGCAGATATTTAATAGAGGAGGTTTTAGTACAGGTTATCTAAAAGGAAAATTAGGTAAAGAGATGATGTATAAGGATAAACCAAATCACATGGGGATATATATAGGAAAAGTTTTAAACTATAATTATAATAAAGGATATGTTAAGTTTAAAACAGAAAAAGAAATATTATTAGGAGATAGTATTTCTATAAATGATGCATCATGTAGGATATCAGAATTAATGATAAGTAATAACAATATAAAGGTTGCAAATTTAGGAGAAATTGTAACATGTGGTAGAATAAATGGAAAAATACATGTTGGAGATAAAATATATAGAACAGTCTCAACAGCTCTAAACAAAGAAATAGAACAAATATCTCAAAAGGAAAATATCAAAAGAGAAATAGATTGTACAATTAGAATAAAGGAAAAAGAACCTATTGAACTTTGTATAAAAGATAGGAAAACAGGAATATTAGTGAAAAAGGTTGGTGCAATTCCAGAAAAAGCAGAGAAACAAGGACTTACTGTAGAAAGGATAAAAGAACAATTATCAAAACTTGGCAATACAGTATTTAAAATAGCAAGTATTGATATAGAATTAGGTGATAAAGTAATAACATCAATAAGTAATATAAATGAAATACGTAGGGAAGCGGTGC
>ERZ1643249.3556-NODE-3556-length-13654-cov-15.953085_pt1 | contig 13654 bp, 10 predicted proteins | sample MGYA00579263_ERZ1643249 | MGnify/ENA primary metagenome ERZ1643249 (study PRJEB29033, sample SAMEA4952264) | chicken gut metagenome | biome: Broiler Chicken; feature: Gastrointestinal Tract; material: Caecum | place: Ireland | collected 2018 | study: Broiler...
GCGGGAAGGGCAATGCCCTTCCCGCCTGCTTTGCGCTTATTTTTTGTCGTCGCCTTCGCGTATCTCCACGCGGCGTATCTTGCCGCTGATGGTCTTGGGCAGTTCCGTCACAAATTCCACGATGCGCGGATACTTGTAAGGAGCCGTCGTCTTTTTGACGTGGTTCTGCAATTCCTTCACGAGCGCGTCGCTCGCCTCGAATCCCTTCGCCAGCACCACGGTCGCCTTCACGAGCTGCCCGCGCAGTTCGTCCGGCACGGCGGTGATGGCGCATTCCAGCACCGCGGGGTGCTCCATCAGCGCGCTTTCGACCTCGAATGGCCCGATGCGGTAGCCCGAACTCTTGATGATGTCGTCCTTCCTTCCAACGAACCAGTAGTAGCCGTCGCTGTCGCAGTAGGCGAGGTCGCCGAGGTGATAATATCCGTCGTATCTGACGGCGGAGGTGAGGGCGGGGTCATTGTAATAACCGGAGAACAGCCCCTGCTGCGGGTCGCGCAGGCGGATGCAGATCTCGCCCGTTTCTCCCTGCTCCACGGGCTTGCCCTCGTCGTCGAGCAGCTGCACATAGTACAGCGGGGAAGGGCGGCCCATCGAACCGGGGCGTATCTCCATGTATTCGGAGAAAGTCGCGCAGACGACGGTCGTTTCCGTCTGCCCGAACCCTTCGTAGATGGGATGCCCGGTCTTCATGCGGATCTGGCGGTAGATCTCGGGGTTGAGAGCCTCGCCCGCCGTCATCATGTAGCGGATGCTCGAAAGGTCGTATTTTGTCAGGTCGGTCTTTATCATGAACCTGTACACGGTAGGGGGCGCGCAGAAGGTGGTGATGCCGTATTTCTGTATATGCTCGAGCAGGTCGCCCGGCTCGAATTTTCCGTGGAAGTCGTATACGAAGATGGCGGAACCGCACAGCCACTGCCCGAACAGCTTGCCCCAGCTCGCCTTCGCCCAGCCCGTTTCCGCGAGGGTGAAGTGCAGGCCGTCGTCCATGCAGTTGAGCCAATAATGCGCCGTCACGATGTGCCCGAGGGTGTACCGCTGCGTCAGCGTCACCATTTTGGGCATCCCCGTGGTGCCGGAGGTGAAGTAGATGAGCAGGATGTCTTCCGCGGAACGCTCGCCGCGGTAGGGCACGTTCAGCGTTTCCTCCGCGCCTTCGGTGCCCTCGGTCAGGTCGAGGAATCCGTCGCGTTTGCCGATGCAGACGAGCTTTTCCGTTTCGGGAACGCGCGCCGCCGCTTTGCGGATGTTTTCGCAGAGTTCGTCTTCGTTCACCGCCACGACCGCTTTCGTCCCCGCCTTGCGCATCCTGTAAACGAGGTCTTTTTCCATCAGCATATGCGTCGCGGGTATGGCGATGGCGCCGATCTTGGAAAGCGCCATCAGCACCGTCCAGTATTCGTGACGGCGCTGCAGGATGACGAGCACGCGGTCGCCCTTGCCGATGCCGATGGAGAGGAAATAGTTCGCGCATTTGTCGGAATCGCGCTTTATGTCGCCGAAGGTGAAGGTGCGTTCTTCCCCGAGGTCGTCGCACCATACGAGGGCGCGCTTGTCCGGCTGCAGGCGCGCGTATTCGTCCACGACGTCGTAGGCGAAATTGAAGTTTTCCGGAACATTCAGGCGGAAATTGTGGTAGAAGTCGTTGTAATCGCGGAATTTGATCCCGTTCGTGAAACGGCTCAGAAGGTTCATGGCTGGCGCCTCCGTGCGGTATAGGGTATAAGATCTGCGTATCTATGATATTGTATCACAAAATCGGGCAAGAATAAAGTATATTTCCGTTTTTGCGCCAAAAATTGTATAATTATTTGCAAAAACACCGAAAACATGGTATAATAGCCGCGCAAATCAAGTGAAAAACGGAGGGGAGCCATGCTCGACGGACTCACAGCATCCGTGCTCGGCGCCGTAAACGCCGCGTCGGACGGTTCCTATAAAGTGCTCGAGGCGGGCGAACTGCTCGGCGCCCTCCCCGCGGAGGAAAAGACGGACGAGGCGGGGCTGGAAAACGCGCTGCGCTATCTCTCCGAGCGGGGATACATCGACCTGCGTTACAGCGACGGCGGCACCTTCTGCCTGTGTTCGCTGCCGAAGGGGCGTTCCTATGCGGAGACGCTGCGCGCCGAACAGAGCGCGGCAAAGCCGTCTGCGGCGCCGCGCGGCAGATGGCTCGCCGCCTTTCTGGGAGCGTTCGCGGGCGGTTTTGCGGGCGCGCTTGCGGCGTGGGCGCTTTCCCTGCTGTTTTGAAGGGGCACGGACAGAGTATGCTGAACAGAGAGGAAAACGAGATCATGCGCGCCGTATACGAGCTGTGCGGCGGCAAGGGGTGCTGCCTCGTCAGCCCGTACGACCTGATGAGCCTGCTCCCCGCAAAGCGCGGCTATACGGCGGAGCGGGTAGACAGGCTGCTGCGCTCCCTCGAACTGGACGACTATTTCGACCTGCTCGAATCGGACAGGAAAGGGGAGCGGATGTACGTCGTCACGCTGCATTCCAAAGGCGAGGCATATCCCCGCGAGCGCCTGCAGATGCGGCGCAGCATCGCCTTCAAGATCGGGCTTTCGGTGGCGGGCGCGGTGATCACCTTCCTCGTCGGACTGCTGCTGCGCCTGGCATTTTCATAAAAGCGGAAGAGCGCGCAGTTTTGCGGGCTTTTTTGTTTGACTTGCCCGCCCCCGCCGTTGTATAATTGATGGAAGAGATTGCAAACGTTTGTTCATAAAAATCCGGAGAAAGATATGGCAGATTTTGACCTCGTCGCCCCGTACAAACCGACGGGCGACCAGCCGCAGGCGATCGAAAAACTGACCGAAGGCGTGCTCGACGGTATCCGCACGCAGGTGCTCGTCGGCGTCACGGGCAGCGGCAAGACGTTCACGATGGCGAACGTCATAAAAAACGTGGGGCGGCCCACCCTCGTCATCGCGCACAACAAGACGCTCGCGGCGCAGCTCTGCAACGAGTTCCGCGAGTTTTTTCCGCACAACAGGGTGGAGTACTTCGTATCCTATTACGACTATTATCAGCCCGAAAGCTACATTCCCAGCACGGATACTTATATAGAAAAGGATATGTCCGTCAATGACGAGATCGACAAGCTGCGCAACTCCGCGACCGCCTCTCTCGGCGAGCGTGACGACGTGGTGGTCGTCGCCTCCGTTTCCTGCATCTACGGGCTGGGCGCGCCGGAGGAGTACTTCGACCTCGCCGTCTCTCTCCGTCCGGGAGATGAGATTTCGCGCGACGAACTCATCCGCCGCCTCATCGAATTGCAGTACGAGAGGAAGGATATCGACTTTGCCCGCTCCTCCTTCCGCGTGCGCGGCGACATAGTGGAAATTTTCCCCGCGGGCAATTCGGAGATCGCCATCCGCGTCGAATTTTTCGGCGACGAGATCGACAGGCTGTGCGAGGAGGAGGTCGTCACGGGCAAGGTGACGGCGGAGCTGAAACACGCCTGCATTTTCCCCGCCAGCCATTACGCGGTGGGCAGCAAAAAGATGCAGGCGGCACTCGCCGCCATTGAGCGCGACCTCGAGGACGAGGTGAAGGCGTTCCGCGACGACGGAAAACTGCTCGAAGCCCAGCGCCTCGAACAGCGCACGCGCTATGACCTGGAGATGATGCGCGAGGTAGGGTATTGCAGCGGCGTGGAGAATTACAGCCGCTACTTCGACGGGCGCAAGCCGGGCGAGCCTTCGTTCACGCTGCTCGATTATTTCCCCGAAAACTTTCTCGTGTTCATCGACGAGAGCCACATGACGCTTCCGCAGATCCGCGCGATGTATCACGGCGACCTTTCCCGCAAGACCAACCTCGTCAACTACGGCTTCCGCATGCGCTCCGCGTACGACAACAGGCCGCTCACCTTCGAGGAGTTCGACGCGCGCGTGCCGCAGATGATCTGCGTATCCGCCACGCCCGCCGAATATGAGATGAAGGAGGCGGGGCAGGTGGTCGAGCAGATCATCCGCCCGACGGGGCTGCTCGACCCCGAGATCGAGGTGCGGCCCGTCAAGGGGCAGATCGACGACCTCTACGGAGAGATAAAAAAGACTACGGAGAGCGGCGGCAGGGTGCTCATCACCACGCTGACCAAGCGCATGGCGGAGAACCTGACGGACTATCTCAAAGAGAGCGGCATAAAAGTGCGCTATATGCACAGCGACATAGACACCCTCGAGCGCATCGACATCGTCAACGGGCTGCGCAGCGGAGAATTCGACGTGCTGTGCGGCATCAACCTGCTGCGCGAGGGGCTGGATATGCCCGAAGTGAAGCTGGTCGCCATCCTCGATGCGGACAAGGAGGGTTTTCTGCGCAGCGATACCTCGCTCATACAGACTATCGGCCGCGCCGCGCGAAACGCGGAAGGGCGGGTCATCATGTATGCCGACGGGATCACCGGCAGCATGAAGCGCGCCATCGACGAGACCAACCGCCGCCGGGCGGCGCAGAAGGCGTACAACGAGGCGCACGGCATCGTTCCCAAGACCATCATAAAGGAAATTAAGAGCACCATCGGGATCACGCAGAAAAAGAAGGCGCAGAGCGCGGACAAGATCCGCCCCGAAGACATCCCCGACGAGATCGAAAAGCTCAAGGCGCTGATGAAGGTCGCGTCCAATCAGCTGGATTTTGAACGCGCCATCGAGATACGCGATACCATCAATCAACTGAAAAAGCGGCTGTACGGCAGATAGAGAGGCAGGGCATGAAGGAAGAAATATTCGTAAAAGGCGCAAAGGAAAACAACTTAAAGAACATCGACGTGCACGTCCCGCGCAACACCCTCACGGTATTCACGGGCGTTTCGGGCAGCGGAAAATCCACGCTCGCCTTCGATACAATCTTCGCGGAGGGGCAGCGCAGGTATGTGGAGAGCCTTTCCTCCTACGCGCGGCAGTTCCTCGGACAGATGGACAAGCCGGACGTCGAGTCCATCGAAGGGCTTTCGCCCGCCATTTCCATAGACCAGAAGACGACGTCGCACAACCCGCGTTCCACCGTGGGCACGGTCACGGAGATATACGACTATATGCGCCTCCTTTTCGCGCGCGTCGGCATCCCGCACTGCCCGAAGTGCGGCAGGGAGATCCGCCGCCAGACGGTGGACGAGATCGCGGACAAGGTGATGGCGATGCCGGAGGGGAGCAAGATCCTCGTGAACGCCCCCGTCGTGCGGGGCAGGAAGGGGGAGTATACCAAAAACCTCGAAGGCTTCCGCAAGAGCGGCTACGGCAGGGTCAAGATAGACGGCATCGTCTACGACTTACAGGAAAACATAAAACTCGATAAGAACGTCAAGCACAGCATCAGCGTCGTCATCGACCGCCTCGTCGTCAAAGACGGCATCCGGAAGCGCCTTACGGACAGCCTCGAAGCGGCGCTCAAACTCGCCGACGGGCTGGTCGTCATCGACTGCGGCGGCGAGGAACAGCTCTTTTCCGTCAAATATGCCTGCCCCGACTGCGGCATCAGCATAGAGGAGATCGAGCCGCGGCTGTTCTCCTTCAATACGCCGTACGGAGCCTGCCCCGACTGCGGCGGGCTGGGCTTCAAGCAGATCGTCGACGAGGCGCTCATCTGCCCGGACAAGAACAAGACGCTGCGCGAGGGCGCCATCGCCGTGGGCGGCTGGTTCCTCGAAAGCAAGGCGACGAACAACATGTATGTGGAGGCGGTCGCGAAGCATTACGGGATAAACATGGATATTCCCGTCAGGGATCTCCCCAAAGAGCAGTACGACATCCTCATGTACGGTTCCAAAGGGGAAAAGATCCCCATGCAGTACGACGCCTACAACTTTCACGGCACCTATCAGATCGCCTGGGAAGGCTTCGTCAATTCACTCTCCCGCCGCTACCAGAACACCGAGAGCGAGGGGGTGAAAGGGGAGATCGAAAAGTATATCACCGACCTTCCCTGCCCGACCTGCGGCGGCAGGCGCCTGAAAAAGGAGGCGCTCTCCGTCTATGTCGGGGGGAAGAACATCGCCGAACTGTGCGATCTCTCCGTCACCGACCTGTATGCGTTTTTTGAAGAGCTGCAGCTCACGCCCACCGAGCACCTCATCGCGGACGGCATCCTGAAAGAGATAAAGGCGCGGCTGAACTTTCTGCGCAACGTCGGGCTCGCCTACCTCAACCTCTCGCGCAGCGCGGGCACGCTTTCGGGCGGCGAGGCGCAGCGCATCCGCCTCGCCACGCAGATCGGCAGCGGGCTGACGGGCGTGCTGTATATCCTCGACGAGCCGAGCATCGGCCTGCACCAGCGCGACAACGAAAAGCTGCTCAATACCCTCACAGACCTTCGCGACCTCGGCAACACCCTCATCGTCGTCGAGCATGACGAGGATACCATGCGGGCGGCGGATTACATCGTGGACATCGGGCCGGGCGCGGGCGTGCACGGCGGGCAGGTGGTCGCCTGCGGCAGCGTGCAGGACGTCATGAACACGCCCGGATCCGTCACCGGCGATTTTCTCGCGGGGCGGCGGAAGATCGAAGTCCCGCCCGTCCGCGTACAGCCGGACGGCCGCCTGTTCGAGGTGAAGGGCTGCCGCCAGAACAACCTCAAGGGCATCGACGTGAAGATCCCCGTCGGCCTGATCACGGCGGTCACGGGCGTTTCGGGTTCGGGAAAGAGCTCCCTCGTCAACGAGATCATATACCCGCTCATGGCGAACGCGCTCAACGGCGCGCATCAGGTCACGGGCAAATGCGACGGCTGCACGGGCATGGAGTATTTCGACAAGGTCATCGCCATCGACCAGTCGCCCATCGGCAGGACGCCGCGCTCCAACCCCGCCACATATACCGGCGTTTTCACCATGATCCGCGAGCTGTTCGCCGCCACGCCCGACGCGCGCGAGCGCGGCTACAAGGCGGGCAGGTTCTCCTTCAACGTTTCGGGCGGACGGTGCGAGCACTGTTACGGCGACGGCATCATCAAGATCGAGATGCACTTCCTCCCCGATATCTTCGTTCCCTGCGAGGTGTGCGGCGGAAAGCGCTACAACCGCGAGACTCTCGAAGTGCGCTATAAGGGGAAGAATATCTCCGAGGTGCTCGACATGACCATCGAGGAGGCTTGCGAGTTCTTCAAACCCGTGCCCTCCGTCTACAATAAATTAAAGACGATCAACGACGTCGGCCTCGGATATATCAAGCTGGGGCAGAGCGCCACCACCCTTTCGGGCGGCGAGGCGCAGCGCGTCAAGCTGGCGACGGAGCTTTCCAAGCGCTCCACCGGCAAGACCTGTTATATCCTCGACGAGCCGACCACCGGGCTGCACAGCTACGACGTCGATAAGCTGGTGAAGATCCTGCAGCGGCTGCGCAGCGCGGGAAACACCGTCATCGTCATCGAACACAATCTCGACGTCATCAAGATCGCAGACCACATCGTCGACCTCGGCCCCGAAGGAGGCGACGGCGGCGGAACGATCGTCGCGGAGGGCACGCCCGAAGAGGTCGCCGCCTGTGCGGAGAGCTATACGGGGCAGTTCCTCAAAAAAATACTGCCGGCAGGCTGATAAAAACGCGGGCGCCGCCATCTTCCGATGGCGGCGCCCGCATGCACGGCTTATTGTCCGGCGGAGGGCCGTATCCCGTTTTCCGGCGTTTCTGCCGGCGGCAGGGGATGAGTTTCCCTGCGCAGGAAGAGGATGAGCAGGGCGGGCAGCAGCGCCGCCGCGGCGACGAGCGCCGAGTAGTTCCCCAGCCCGCGCGCGGCAAAGCTGCCGCCCACCGCGCCCGCGGCAAAGAAGAGGATCATTGCGCCGTACACGCCCGCGCGGCGCAGGGCGGCGCCGTCCCTGTTTTTTGCGGCGTCGAATACGCCCAGAACGGCCTGCCGCAGGTTGTTGGTGCAGAAGGTGGTGGCGAGCTTTGCGCCGCGGCATTCGGTGAAGGTATTGTATTGCAGCGCGCATAAAAAGGAAACGGAAACATAGGTATAGAAATCGGGCGCTTCCGCGGGCAGAAAGGCGAGCGCCGCGAGCGCGGCGATCTCGAAGGCGGTGACTGCCGCGTGCGAGAACCTTTTCAGCAGCAGCGGGAGGGCGGCGGAAACGAGTATGCCCGCGATGTATGCGAGAAGAGAATACAGGTAGTGCGACGCCTCCTGCCATTCTCCGTTCGCCGCGTCGATGAAGAACAGGACGAGGTTGCCCGTCTGCGCGTTGCAGAACACGCCGCCGTGCAGGATATAGGTATACGCTTCGAGAAATCCTCCGACGAGCGCGAAGGACGCGAATACAAAAGCCGATCTGTGGGCGGGAAAACTTGTGCTTTTCATTGGTTTCACCTCTCCTTGCGCCGATATTGTATTCCTTTGCCGCGCAAATGTCAACCGATGCGGGGCGTTTTCGGCGGCGTCCGCGGGGGTGCGCGGAGCGGAAAAGAAAGTGAAAAAAATTTACAAAAAAATGACGAAATTTTCTGCCTGCAATCTGTTGACAAATGCGCGCAAATCGTTATAATGTTAGATAACCTAACAAATGTGAGGGTCGGTGTGGATAAAAGGCATATCGGCTATGCGGTGCAGTCGCTCAACAGGCGCATCGGGCAGGTCATGAACAACATTCCCGCCATGCGGGAGAACAAAAATCTGACGGGTATTCAGGTATGGATACTCAATTTTTTGTTCCGCCGCAGCCGCGGCGGGGAAGACAGTTTTCAGCGCGACGTCGAGGCGGAGTTCAATATCCGCCGTTCCACGGCCACGCAGCTTTTGCAGGCGATGGAGGAAGGAGGGCTCATCCGCCGCGTTCCCGTCGGCTACGACGCGCGCCTGAAAAAGATAGAACTGACCGACTATGCCGGCGAGATACGCAAACAGCTCGAAGAACAGATACGCCGCACCGAACGGCAGCTGACCGAAGGCTTTTCCGAAGAGGAGCTCGACGCCTTTTTCTCATACGTACACCGCTTTAACGAAAACCTCGCAAAGATAGGCTGATCCCCGCAAGGGGAAACCGCGCGGGCAGGGTCTGCGCGGCGGAAAGAACAGGTAAAAAATTTTATAAGGAGATAAAAGATGATAAAGACACTGGCGAAAAGTATCCGCGAGTACAAGCGACCGTCAATACTTTCACCGATCTTCGTTTCTGTCGAAGTCATCCTCGAGTGCCTGATGCCGCTGGTCATCGTCTGGTTCATGGACGCGCTCGAAGTATCGAAATCGTCTTCCGAACTGATGCGCGTCATTCTCATTTACGGTGGCTCGCTGATCGGTATGGCGGTGCTGTCGCTCGCAACGGGCATGGCCTCGGGGCGCTTCGCGGCGCGCGCGAGCGCGGGCTTTGCAAAGAACCTGCGCAAGGATATGTATTACGCGATACAGGATTATTCCTTCGCGAACATAGACAGGTTTTCCACCTCGTCGCTCGTCACCCGTCAGACGACGGACGTGACCAACGTGCAGATGGCGTACATGATGATCATCCGCGTGGCGATCCGCTGCCCGTTCATGCTCATCTTCTCGCTGGTGATGTCCTTCACGGTGAACGTGACCATCTCGTGGGTGTTCCTCGCCCTCGTGCCCGTGCTGGCGGCGGTGCTCGTCGTCGTCATCTTCAAGACGCACCCCATTTTTGAAAGGGTGTTCCACAAGTACGACAATATGAACCGCTCCGTCCGCGAGGACATCAAGGGTATCCGCGTCGTCAAGTCCTTCGTGCGCGAAGATTTTGAAAAGAAAAAGTTCGAGGCTTCCTCCGAGGACGTCTGCAAAGACTTTACCCTCGCCGAACGCATCATGGCGATCAACTCGCCCGTCATGCAGTTCTGCATCTGGTTGTCGTTCCTGCTCATCTTTTTACTTGCCGCAATTCTCACGGGGCAGGCGATGGAGGCGAACAACGCCGCCGGTGCAGTCACGGGCGGTGACCTCACCGCACTCATCATGTATGCCTCGCAGATCCTTTCCGCGGTCATGCAGCTGTCGATGGTGCTGGTCATGATCATCATCGCCCGCACTTCCGCCGAGCGTATCGTCGCCGTGCTCAAAGAAAAGAGCAACATCGTTTCCCCCGAAAATGCCGTCAAAGAGGTCAGGGACGGGGATATCGTGTTTGAAAACGTTTCCTTCAAGTATTCCAAAGACGCCGAGCGCTTTGCGCTCGAGGGGGTGAATCTGCACATCAAGTCCGGGCAGACCATCGGTATCCTGGGAGGAACGGGTTCTTCCAAGTCTACCCTCGTCAACCTCATCCCGCGCCTGTACGATACGACGGAGGGCACCGTGTACGTCGGCGGGGTCAACGTCAAGGACTACGACCTTGAGGCGCTGCGCAACAAGGTGGCGATGGTATTGCAGAAGAACGTGCTGTTCTCGGGCACCATCAAGGATAACCTGCGGTGGGGCAAAGAGGACGCGACGGACGACGAGATGCTGCGCGTATGCCGCCTCGCCTGCGCGGACGACTTTATCCAGTCCTTCCCCGACAAATACGATACCTATATCGAACAGGGCGGCACGAACGTTTCGGGCGGGCAGAAGCAGCGCCTGTGCATCGCGCGGGCATTGCTCAAAGACCCGAAGGTTCTTATCCTCGACGACTCGACGAGTGCCGTCGATACCCGCACCGATGCGATGATCCGCAAGTCTTTCCGCGAGGAGATCCCCAACGTCACCAAGATCATCATCGCCCAGCGCGTTTCCTCCGTGCAGGACGCCGACCAGATCATCGTGATGGACGGCGGGAAGATCAACGCCGTCGGCACGCACGATGAGCTGCTCGCCTCCAACGAGATCTATAAAGAAGTTTATTATTCGCAGAACAAGATCGGCAATGCCGCCGCGGAAGGAGGTGAGGCTCATGAGTAAGACCGTACAGCCGAAACCCAAAATGCATTCCTTCAGAATACTCGGCAGGCTGCTCTCCTATCTTTTCCATTATTATAAGGGAAGGATGATCGCCGTATTTATCTGTATAGCGGCAACGGCAGCGGCGGGTATCAGTTCCTCGGTGTTCCTCCAGCTCGTGCTTTCCGAGGTCATTACGCCGCTTACGGAGCAGGGCGCGCAGTGGGCAGACGTTTCCGAGTCGCTGTTCTGGATCATCTTCGGCATGGGGGCAATGTATGTCGTTGCGCTGTGCGCGTCCGTCTTCTATAACCAGACGATGGCGATCGTCACGCAGGGCTTCCTGCGCCACGTCCGCGACGATATGTTCTCCGAGATGCAGGCGCTGCCCATCCGTTACTTCGATACGCATACGCACGGCGATATCATGTCCGTCTACACAAACGATACGGACGCGCTCCGCCAGCTCGTGTCCATGAGTATCCCGCAGGTGTTTTATTCCTGCATCGCGGCGGTCACTCTTTTGGTCATCATGCTCCTCAACAGCCTTTGGCTGCTCTTTGTCGTACTTCTCGGCGTCGTCATCATGGCGCTCGTTGCCAAAGCTGTGGGCAGCCGCAGCGCCCGTTACTTTATCCGCCAGCAGGAGGTCATCGGTACCACCGAAGGATATATCGAAGAAATGATGGGCGGGCAGAAGGTCATCAAGGTGTTCTGCCACGAACAGCGCGCGAAGGAAGATTTCGACAAGATCAACGAGGAGCTGTGCGACGCGTCTGACAAGGCGAATGCCTATGGCAACATCCTCATGCCCGCAGTCATGAACATAGGCCATTTCATGTTCGTCGTCACGGCGATCGTCGCCGGGCTGTTCGTTATGTTCAATGTGCGCAACTTTACCATTCTGGGCTGGGGTGATACCTTTACGGCGTCTGTCGCGATGATCGGGCTGGTCGCCACCTTCCTCAATATGTCGAGGCAGTTCTCCCTGAACATCGGGCAGGTGTCCATGCAGATCAACTCCGTCGTTATGGGTCTCGCGGGCGCGGCGCGTATCTTCGAGCTGCTCGACGAAAAGCCCGAGGCGGATGACGGTTATGTCACCCTCGTCAACGCGAACATCGCCGAGGACGGCACCATCACCGAAAGCAAGGAACGCACGGGCAAGTGGGCGTGGCGCCATCCCCATCAGGCGGACGGCACCGTTACCTATACCGAGCTGAAAGGGGATATCCGCCTCTTTGACGTCGACTTCGGCTACGTTCCCGAAAAGATCGTCCTGCACAACGTCAGCATCTATGCAAAACCGGGGCAGAAGATCGCCTTCGTCGGCGCCACGGGCGCGGGCAAGACGACCATTACCAACCTGCTCAACCGTTTCTACGACATCGCCGACGGAAAGATCCGCTACGACGGCATCAATATCAACAAGATCAAAAAGGCAGACCTGCGCCGCTCGATGGGCATCGTTCTGCAGGATACCAACCTGTTCACGGGTACGATCATGGAGAACATCCGCTACGGCAAGCTGGACGCGACGGACGAGGAGTGCATCGAGGCGGCCAAGCTCGCCAACGCGCACGACTTCATCACCCGCCTGCCCGAGGGCTACAACACCGTGCTGCGGCACGAGGCGTCCAACCTCTCGCAGGGGCAGCGCCAGCTCATCTCCATCGCCCGCGCGGCGGTCGCCGATCCGCCCGTCATGATCCTCGACGAAGCGACCTCCTCCATCGACACGCGCACCGAAGCGCTCGTGCAGAAGGGCATGGACGCGCTGATGAAGGGCAGAACGGTGTTCGTCATCGCGCACAGGCTCTCCACCATTCAGAACTCCGACGCCATCATGGTGCTCGACCACGGCCGCATCATCGAGCGCGGCTCGCACGACCAGCTCATCGCGCAGCAGGGCGTCTACTACCAGCTCTATACGGGCGCATTCGAACTCGAATAAGAGCGATGCAGGCAACGAAGCAGGCACGCCGTCGGCGTGCCTGCTTTCCTGTTTTTGCAGTATACGTTTCTTTCGTTTTTGTACCATAAATAAAAAAAACGCCTCATTCTGTTTGACATATCCCGCCAAATATGTTACCATAAATGAAAACTCGGAAAGAGTTAAAAGGAGGGAAATCATGAACAAAAGCGACTTTGTGGCAAAACTTGCCGAGGATGCAGGCCTGAAAAAGGCAGACGCGGAGAGGTTCCTCGATGCCTTCGTATCCAACGTGAAGGAACTGATGGCGAACGGAGACAGCCTCCGCCTCGTCGGCTTCGGTACGTTCGAGGCGAAAGAGCGCGCGGCAAAGACGGGCGTCAACCCCGCCACGGGCGAGAAGATCGAGATCGCGGCCTGCAAGGTGCCTTCTTTCAAACCCGGCAAGGGACTGAAAGAGGAACTCAACAAATAAAAATCGTAAAGCACGAAAGGCGCGGACACAAAAGTGTCCGCGCCTTCCGTTTTTCTGATAAAAGAGTCCGCGGCTCGGGTAAAGCCGGAGGACGGGTGAGCGTATCAGCCTGCGGGCGATGCGGCCCGCAGCGAGGGGAATGAGCGAAGCAGTGCGGAAGCGATCTCTTCGTGCCCGCGCTGGTTGGGGTGTATGCCGTCGTCGGAAAGACAGCCGAGATAATCGGGCAGCAGCAGGAGGGGAGAGCGGAAGTCGAGGAATACCCCGCCGCAGGCGAGCGCCGCCTTGCATACGGCGTCGTTGTAGCACTCCTGATGCCGCGATATGTTGGTGACGTCGCCGCGGAAAAAACGCATCACCTGCTCGCCGTCCGCCTTATTGCAGATCACGTTTTTGAAATAACGCGCGGAGTCGATGGGAGCGAGCGA
>ERZ1643249.3559-NODE-3559-length-13647-cov-27.638022_pt1 | contig 13647 bp, 12 predicted proteins | sample MGYA00579263_ERZ1643249 | MGnify/ENA primary metagenome ERZ1643249 (study PRJEB29033, sample SAMEA4952264) | chicken gut metagenome | biome: Broiler Chicken; feature: Gastrointestinal Tract; material: Caecum | place: Ireland | collected 2018 | study: Broiler...
GGACGGATGTGATCCGGAATACTCTTCTTGCCCTGCGGCAGCTTTGTTAGGTGAACTGTCCGGTGTGGCCAGATTTTTCCTTGTGACAGGCTATACCGATTATCCGAGAAGAATTATTATTCGAGAAGATTCCGGTTATCATAGTTAATAGTGGTATTCTCAATAATTCTTCTCAAATAACGATAGTACATATATCCTTATTGTACAAACTACAATAAGGAGGTATTGCTATAATGCAAGAACGAAACGATTCATTTGAGGAACTCAGAGCAGATCTTCTCGAGAAGCTGAGAAATCAAGGGTGTTCGCCTATTACCATTACTGGTTATAGGTACCAGTGCAACAGCATTTTCAAATGGCTGAGAAGAAACAACTACGATCATTACAGCATGGAAGGAGGAAAAAGATTTTTACAGGATTATTGTGCCAAACATGGCGAAAACCAGTATTACACCACTCTAAGGACAGTGATATACCGTCTAAACGACATATTAGAAGATACATGGAGGGATGTGCATTCAGATAAAGGCAGGCATTTTTGCTTGCCGGATGCTTTTACTGAAATAGTAGATCGATATTGCTATTGGAATGTCAGAACAGGACATGCAGCCGATACTATTAGAAACAAAAGATATGCTGTCTCTTGGTTTTTGGATGAGTTATCAAAACAAAAGTGCAAATCTCTCGAAGAGATGTCCCCCATATTGATAACACAGACATGTATAAAGATAACCGATCACAATCTTTGGAGTGAGATCAAGATGTTTTTAAGATATCTGGTGGAGTTTGAAGGTGTCAAATCTGACTATTCAACGATCATTCCTCATTATACGAAACCTTATGTTATACCAAGTGTTTATTCTGTCGAAGAAATAAGAGCCATAGAAGAAACTATAGATACTGGCACTATCATAGGAAAACGCGATTATGCAATGATTCTTCTTGCCTCAAGAATGGGGATGCGTTCTGGGGACATTGCCAGATTAAGGATTGAGGATGTTCAGAATAGAACTGACTTAGATATCATTCAGGAAAAGACAGGAAACACTCTTCATCTTCCACTGATCCGGGAAGTTAAATTGGCTATTGATGATTATTTATCCGTCAGACCATCGTCACAGTCAGATTTGGTATTTATCAATGTTTATGCTCCATATAATCCGGTAACAACTTCTACTATCAGAGCCGCATTAAGGAAATATATCAGACTTTCGGGGATTAATCCTGGAAAACGCAAGAGTGGTCCTCATGCGCTTAGAGCATCCCTGGCCAGTTCCATGGTCAACGATGATATAAACTATGAGACTGTAAGAAAGGTGTTGGGACACAGCTCTAATAATGCCATTAAGCATTATGCCCGTATAGACATAGAAAGACTCAGAAGATATAGTCTAACTCCACCATTACCTGTCGGTAGATTTTACACATTTCTATATGGGGAGGTGGAAAAAAGATGACCAAGCTCAACTCTGTTTTTCGTGATGAAATAAAAATGCATCTCTCTGTAAGGGAGGCGGAACTTAGTCATCGTTGATTGGGCTGAGATGATGGGGGATCCAGTACTTACCACTGCAATGCTGGACCGGATCCTGCATCATGCCAAGTGTTACTCTTTCCGCGGAGAATCCTACCGGCTGAAGCACCCTGACCTGTACCCACAGGGAGACGCAGGGATGTAAAAATCTTCTTACCGGATAAAGTAAGAAAGTGCTTACCTTACGATGTAAAAATCTGCTTACCAGGGTATGTAAAAAACTCCTTACCATACGGTGTAAAAAACATCTTACCTAACAATGTAAAAAAGTGCTTGACATTTGCATGAAACTCCGATATGAATATTACGGTGCGGCAGAGCCGGTAGCCCAAAGAGTCCCGGAATAATCATCCGATACTGGCTGGATTTGGTCCGGCAATGCAAACGTCAAGCACTTTTTTACATCCTGATAAGCAGATTTTTACATTGTCAGGTAAACACTTTTTTACATGGCACGGTAAGCAGATCTTGTTATCTAGTGCCTAGCTCTGTAGATATAAATCTGGGTGTTTCAGCCGGTAGGAATAACATTTCGCATGGTGGAGAATCCGATCCAATATGGCAGTAGTGAGAAATGGATCCCCCATCATCTCTGCCCAGTCAACGATCTCTTTGTTGGTGGTAAAGATGATGGAACTGGTTTTATAGGTATCGCTGATAAAAGTAAAAAAACGGTTTGCCTGGCCCCGGCTGATTGGCGTATAGCCAATCTCATCGATAATAACAAGCTGTGCTTGGATTATGGTTTATAATAAAGAATCAATAGGATATGAAATTCAGAAGTTCTATTTTTTGTATAAATGGATTAGCAGATATTTCAAAAATAACCCAACTTGTTGTTTACTAAAAGTTGACTAATTACTATAAAAGTGATAACCTATTTTTAATAGCAGCCTTTGATAGCGAGTGCTAATATATTTTGGACGGAGGTAATATAATGTTAGATTTAAATAAGTTGTTTGAAGAGTTTTATAAAGAGATTTCATTGACCAAAACATATAAAGAAAAAATCACTAGAGGTCGTGATACCTTACGTACTAAAATAGGCAATAAGTTTGAAGAAAAGGGACGAAAAAAACCGAAGCATTGTACTCAGGGATCTTATTCAATGCACACTGCTATTATGCCTACAGGTGATGATGAATTTGATCTCGATAACGGAGTGTATTTGCAAGGGTACTCAATAGAACAGGATGGTTGGCCGTCAACGCAAACTGTACATACATGGGTAAAAGATGCTGTTAATGGTCATACATCTAACCTACCAATAGATAAAAATACGTGTATAAGAGTTGTTTACGAGGATAAATATCATATTGATTTGCCAATTTATATTATGGGCGAAAACAGCAATGGTGATAGTATTGCATATTTAGCCCATAAGAGTAAAGGATGGATTGAAAGTGATCCAAAAGCCTTCACAAAATGGTTCCAAAGCTTTGTTAATGATAATGGTCAACAAATAAGGCATATGGTTAAATATTTAAAGGCGTGGAAGGATTACAAAAATATTGATATTAAAGGCATGGCAATAACAATTTTAGTGTGCAATAATTTTAGTGTTACTGAAAACCGCGATGATATTTCATTATTAGATACAGTAACAAATATTATCGATTCCTTAGAGGATAGCTTTCATTGTTTTAAGCCAGTGACACCCACAGATGAAGATCTATTTGCAGATATCAGCGAAACATCTAAAAATTCAATAATTAATGGGTTAAATAATTTAAAAAGAAAACTTGATATAGCTATAAATGAAAAAAGTAATGAAAAAGATGCGACAGATATTCTTCGAAAAGTATTTGGAGATAGATTTCCAAATGGAGAAGATGCGAATAAAGATATATCAGATAAAACAGTAGCTCCTATAAACTTGGGGAATGAGGATAGTCATTTTGCATAAGAAAGTATATGAATTTTTAAAGAAAAGCGGAATTGATTGTGATTATGATGAGGATACCGATGAGATAAAAATCTGCATTACAATAGAGAATATCAATTTTAAATTACTTATGAAATTCCCTCACTATTATCCATATGAATTCCCAGAGATATATATTGATGATACAAAGGGACTCATCATACCTCATATGTATACTAACAATAGGCTGTGTTTATATGATATAAATGAAGTTTTGCCCAATCCCCAACACTTTCTTGAAGATGCATTGGACAGTGTTATGCGTGCAAAAAGGTTATTAATAGATAGTAAAAAGGGTGAGAATATAATTGACTATCAAATAGAGAATGTTTCATTTTGGGAAGCAAAAGCTACTGGAAGAGTAGATTATTTGGGAGACAGAAATTTAACTACCCATATATTATGGCGGTATGAATGGCTAGAAGAATATAATATAGTTGCCGATGATCGGGAAAAAATTGCTGAATTTATTACTAATTCCTATGGTATAAAACCGGAAGAAATAATCTATGATAGAGCATTATTCATAAATATAGGGGAAAAGGTTTTGATAAATCTAAAAAAAATCGCCGATATTCAAGAGTTGATTCCAAAATCAGATTTATCAATATTTTATGGATTTTTATGCAAAAATTCTGGTAAAGGTTTAATTATTTTATATGCAGATAATGGGAACGGGAAATGCCTTTTATCTTTAGAAATAGGTCTATCATCTTATGGGGTCAAATTGTCCCGTAGAAATATAAAAGGAATATTAGCAGCAAACAAAGGAAAAACATTCAAGAAATTTATAACAAGAAATTATCAAATGAAAAGATTATTTACGAGAGGTGGAGACGGGAATGTGAGTTTTGATAAAAGGTGTCTGCTAATGGGATGTGGTTCCATAGGAAGTTACGTAAGCAAAGCAATAATCGATATAGGAATCACCGATAATATCACTTTACTTGATAAAGATCTTTTGGAAGTAGAGAATTTAGCTAGACATTTATGTGGTAGCGATTATTTATGTTTACCCACATCAAAATCAGAGGCTTTGAAATCCGAACTTTTAAAACATTATCCTGCGATGAAATGTAAGGCTATAGTTGAAAACGCTTGGGAGTTTTTTTTGAACCGTTGTACAGAGTTAAATAGTTTTGATTTGATTTTGATATGTGTAGGAAATACATTGATTGAAAAGAAAGTAATACAATTATTAAAAGAAAAACAGATTAAGAAAGAATGCATTATTCTTTGGGTAGAGCCATATTTAGTTGCTGGACATGCATTGGTTTTCCGGGGAGAAATTGATCCGAGTACAGAAAAGCATATCTTCGACATCAACGGTAGGTTTAATAATAATGTTTTGATCGAGAGTAAAAAATATTTAAAGAGCGAAGCAGGATGTCAAAGCGCATATGCTCCGTATGCGGGTTTTGAAGCTCAGAAATTTGTTTTGGATTTTCTGGATGTTTATTATAGGAAAATTTATACGAAAAAAGAAAAGCATAATTACGAATTTACATGGATTGGAAAAATGAAATGGGCTAGGCAACAAAAATTTGAGATTAAAGCACAGTGGAGATCAAAAGAAGATAGGTTTATGGAACTAAAAAGGATTGATAATCAATGTATTATATAATTAACGGGTTAAAGATTAATATTAAATCAGATGTGTTAAGTGATTTAAAAAAATATTATTATTCTAGCTGGAAATACGAAACTGGTGGCATTTTATTAGGAAAATTTAATAAAGAGAATAAAGTCATAGAAATAGCGGAAGTCTATGAATTAAAAACTAATTTATTTTCCAGAATACTATACAGGAGGAATGCAAAAAAAGCACAGAAAATAATTAATAAAAGATGGTGTCAAACAGGTGGCATAATTAATTATATTGGAGAATGGCATACTCATCCCGGCATGCAAGCGATACCATCTACTACAGATTTAAATTCTTTATCAGAGATTTCAATAAAAGTTAGAGATTTTCTTCCTGGAACTTTACTATTGATTGTAGGCGAAGCGGAAAAAATTAATTTGGTAGTACAGTGTGGAGATGCGATTAAAATGCAACTAATAACTGAAGATGAAAGAGAGGAAGAGTAAATTGTAATGCATGCATATACAATAGATAAAAGCTTAAGAGGTAAAGTTGTTTTAAACATATTTATATTGAGTATAATATTATCATCATTTCTTACAATCTGTCTCGGAGGGACGATAACATCAGCTATGATGTGGTTAAGGCAGTATAAATGGATTTCTAGTATATTGAATTTGTGTGACACGTTAGGAGTAACAACAAATTTTATAGGCGTTACGTTTTTATATGGGATAATATACTGGATTTTTGATAACTATGCTTGGAAATGGAAAATACTCAGAAAAGTACTTGGCGTACCAAATCTTAATGGACGTTGGGAAGGAACTCTAACTTCTAAAACATTTCAAACCACGATAGATATGAGTTTAGACGTAGTGCAAACATGGAGTAAAATTAGTTTTGTTTCTACTTTTCCTAAATCTAAATCAGAGAGTAATGTTGCATCAATATTTATAGAAAGAGATGGCATAATGAAAGTGGGATTTGGTTTTATTAATCATAGTAGAGAACTCCAACATCAATATGATGGATATAATATTTTGGATTTGGATGACGATACTCATTTATTTGGACGATATTTCAATAATAGGGATAATAGTAATGTTGGTAATAGAGGTGGAAATATTGGGACATTTATGTTACATAAGACAAATTAAAGAGGAATAGGAGAAGAAGAGACTCGATTAAGCTATGTATAATTTCACTAGTATTGTTGATATAGAATGACAATTACGGCAAACTAAAATATATTATTATATTTAGTGTGATGATTTAATGATTTTTCGCATATAATATAAGAGAATGTGAGAAGGAGTTATGTATAATTGAAAAAGTTTTTTGAAACTTTTAATACAAATAGGATGAAATTTTATGAATTACTTTGTCAAATATTACAATAAAATAATATAGGTGCAATTGTGTTTGTTTTTCCTTGCATTATTGTTGCATTGTGGTATAATAATTTCCTTTATATTGACAAGTATTTATAATTATGTTAGACTCAAATTGTCCATAATAGGACAATAAAATATTATGAGAGGTAAAAATGGATAGAAATGGATTATATTGAAATTAGACAACCGACAGCGGCAGTAAAAAGATTAGATGCACCGCCCTATACGTCTACCTCTTACTATCGCAAAAACAAACTTCAAGTTAAATTATGCGATTCGTCTGTAGAAATTCCAACATATAAATTTAAGATTCCTGATCTTAGTAGTGATGACGAACAAAAATAGATTACCGGTTTAGGGTAGTCTATTTTTTTTGAAAACAAATATAAAGAAATAAATTAGGTTTGAATTGACGATATATTGCTGTTAAAATAATATTAAGAAATAAAATTCATGGAGTAAAAAAATGGAAGATGAAAAAGAAAAATCCATTACAGTAAGACATCAAAACATTTTACGATTAGTAGAACATTTATATAAAAAAGAAATGACATTACCTGGTGTATTAAAGAAAGTGCTTTTTTCAATAGTAGATACTGATGAATTTATAGTAGGGGTTAAATCAAAGAAGGTACTTTACGTTATTTCTCCAGAAAAATTAGAGTATCAGCCTTATTTATTACAAAACGAGAAAAAAGAAGAGATTGAAAAAGCTTTAAAAAGTATATGTAAAAATAAGAGAAAAGATTTCTTGGAGTATTTCCGATGTACATTAAGCTGGGAGCTAGATGGGGACGATTTTACGTTCTATTATTATGCAAGAATAACAAAGAGAAAAAACATAGATTTTTATTATCTTTCAGAATTGGAAAAGGAGTATTACATGTACTTGTGTAATGTTCTGTGGAATTTCCTCTGTTTATCGTATGAGATAAAAGAAGATGATAAAATACTTTCAGATTTATTATTGCAAAAAAGTCTTATGAAACTTCCTCAAAATGCATACATACGGTTTGTTAATACAATAGAAAAACATTTTGGCATTGATATAAATTTGATTGTAGAATTATCAGGAAATTACTATGAGGGAGAAGCATGTAATTCATCTTTAATCTTTCAAATTTCAAATACAGGTGTTGATAAGAAATTAATTTTGGTAGATCCGATTCCCTTAAATAAGAAAAACGTGAGGCTGATACGCAAGATGCTTCAGGCAGCAGGAAGGGGGAAGCAATCATTACTTGTAAAAAAGGAAAAAGGAAGATGGCAAATTGTTGCTATATGTTTGCCGACAGATCCTAATTTCATAGGATGTATTCGATTTTCCATTTTGGGCCATATGTCCTGGAAAATGCAAATAGAAAAAAAAGATTGCTTGTGTTACAAAAGTGGCCAGTTAGAAGTCAGAGAAGAAGGATATTATCTTGATTTGTTTAAAAAGAAATATAAAAGTCTATATGGGACGAAGCCAAACAAAAATCTAATTAAGGTATTTACAAAAACATGCCAGCAGAAACATGGTACAGTAATGATTGTGGCAGAAAAATCGGTTGATAACAAACAGGTCGACCTATTACAGCTTAAATCTTCAGGTATAGATATATATAGAGAGACAGGTGGCAAGAATTTAAATAATTTGAAATTTATTGAGAAAGACTTTATTGATGGTATTACGTCAATAGATGGTGCGATTTTTGTTGATCAAAGAGCAAACTGTTATGGTATGGGATATATTTTAAATGGAACATTACCGCTTGTGGGTCGACCAGATCGTGGTGCGAGATATAATTCTACTGCAAGATATATATGGAATCTTAAGAAAACCAATAAAGTTGCTATTGCTGTAATTGTTTCGGAGGATAAGACAATAGATATTATTTCTACAAATGATGATATTAAAAAGGAGCACAAAGAGTTAAATGAACAAGAAATGTAATGATGACTTAGATATACGCATTATCAGACTGTCTAAATGTCATATTCCTAAAAATTCAACTATACTAGCAAACCAGCCAAAAGCTAACCAATATTTAGCAATTGGGTACTTTGATATGGTAGATGCAATAAAAGTAAAAACCTCAAAAGATAGTCATCCCTTATTTGCGGCTTATAAGAATTCTTATCGTTGGGCAGAGAATATAGAATTACTTATGAAAGAATATTCGACACAAGAACTCATCGTTTTTACAAATATCGGAGAAGACGGTTTTGAAGAGCAACAGATTGAGCGCTTTTGGTCTAGTGATTTTGATATACGTTTTATTTCTATGATCCACGTTGATAATGAAATTGCAGAAGATAATTCACAAAAATTAAGCCATATTATAGATACAATCAATTTACTGTTTAAAGGTAAAGAATATCTTTACTATTATTCGTTTGATTATAGTGGAATTGTTCTTCTTGCAAATGATATGAAAATAACAGATTATCTAAGTAACTTGTTTTATTTAAATTATAAGTTGGACAGTAAAATAAATTTGATAAGGGATTCTTTTTCATTATGTGGAATTAATAGACAATTAATTGAAGAGTACAGTAAGTTGGGAAATCAAGAAGATAACGTTCAAGAGATACTTTTTGATAAGGATTATTGGAAAGAAACATATACTGTTGTGACTAACATTGGAATTTCGGATTATACAAAATATAATTCATTTAAGAATGAATTAGAATTAAGATCTAAAGGTATGACATTTAACAACTATGGACTTTTGGGTAGACAAGATGTTTCTATTGTTAATTCAGAAGCTGATTTGAAATGGTTGCTTATAGTACAATGGTTATTAGACAAATATACATCGAGTAATGATGAATCATTCTATTCATATGAAACATTCATTAAAGTAAATATTTCGAACATTCACCAAATGATTACTGCTCAAAATTATAATGTTATGGATAGCAAACTAAATGATACGAATAATACTGATGAAATATATCAAATAGCGGAAAAAGCACTTTCTAATAGATATACAACATTAAAAGAAAAATTTGATATGTATGTTAAAGATCAAGATGGGAGTGCAACTAATAAAACTAAAAAGGTACAATATAATGGAGAGTATCTTGCACCATTAAAAGCTGTAAAATATTCAATACTAAGTATCTTAAGAAACGGTTTTGCAGAAGATTTTGTCATTTGTATGTATCAATCTTTTTTAGAGTTCTTAGATTATTTGATCGAAAAAGTATCCGATGATGAAGACGATCTGGAAGCCTTTGATAATACATTCAATGAATATTTTCGTAGCTTGAATTCTTTAGTAAATAGTGCAATGCACTCAGAAAGACAGTTTGTCCAAGCAACAGCGTTTAATGCGATTATATATGACATACCTTCTAAAGTTATGGCTCTTTATGTAGCAATTATAGAAGATATGAAGCAGATAGTAGCAGATGAAAAAGATAAAAGGTATACTTTTTTATTAACGCCAAGTTTCTCAAATGAAATTTCTGTAAATGTTATTTCATATGGGAAGGAAAAACCTCCACATGATAGAATCCTTAGAGTTTCCATTAATGAACAGACTCTTTATAGTCCTAATGCGGTTATTCGTAGAATGGCTCATGAGGTTGCGCATTATGTTGGAGATAATTTACGTTGTAGAGAAAAAAGAAAAAAACAAATACTGGTTTCTGTTGTACACCTTTTATTATATCATCTTATACCTAAATGTTTATATAATGAAATGCGAGGTGAACTTATCGAAGAAATTAGCAACTATTTAATTAAAGACAGGTTTCCTTTACATGAAAATAATTACTCAAAGTCTCTTAATAATCTTGCAGGGGAAGTATTGGGATATTTTTATAGCAGAAATGAAATAAAGAAATTTATCCAAAATCATATTATAAAATCAATACATATATTGAACAATGGAAATGACGATGAAAAAAAGAAATTTATAGATTATTTTCTTCAAGTTATTAAAAACTCAAACGGAGAAGAAAGCAGTATTTTTCGAAGAATACTTAATGAAAGATGTTTTACCGAAATTGAAATAGAAATACTTTCAAACATAATTGTTTCAGACATCTATGCTGAAATAAATATACTTCATATACATAATAACCTGAGCTATTTACCTTATGTCTATGAGGTGTTGCCGAGTTCAATTTCGGAAATGGGTGAGGGATTTTTGGAGAAAATCTCCTTATCATTATATACGAGTAAACTAGTGTCTGTTTATTCTGAAACTTTTGCAGATATGCAGATGATTCTTTTATTGAACTTAACATATAAGCAATACATTATTGGATTTGTGTGTGAAGAAGATATAGATATAGAAAGATTTGAACTAAATTTTGAGGATTCAATGAGGATATGCGTAGTTACCAAATTAATGGAGGAAGTTGGTTTTTGGAATATTCCGACGGGAGAAGGATGCTTTGATGATTATGTAGATGAAGATAAAAGGAAACAATTAAATATATTTCATAATAAAGTACAACAACAGATCCAAATTGTAAGAAACACATTTGATACTGATGATGAGTTTTCTGTGTTAGATAGGTTGAAGGATTCTGTTCAAAAATTCAAAGAAAACACTCATTGCAAATTAGAAAAGAAAACAGAAAAATTGAATAATAATAGCAATTGTTATATGAAGGATTTACTTTTTAGCCCTCTTTGGCTTATGTTAGAGGTTTATTTGATGTCCTGTCTACAGAAAAGTATAGAGCATTATAATGAAAAATGTGATGAAATAATAAAACTAAGAGAAACTGTATCAATTATTGAAGATTGTAAAGATATTAATAAGGTGTTTTGTACAATTTGTAAAGAAATAAGCAAATATAAACGACATCTATTTTCTTAATTGCATTTTATAGACAGTGATTATTCTGGCGTGGCAGGTTCTTCCGCAATTATCCGTTTTGCTCTTGCCTCATATACCGCAGTTTTGCTTCCAGTAATTCTCTATTACATTTACCGTACATAGTACGTTTTATCATTTTGAGTCTGCTATTGGTTCCCTCTACAAAACCATTACTATAATCATAGGCCACTGCATTTTCAACGGCATCCATGTCATTTTCCAAACTTTTAGCAAAACTGCGTAATTCTTTGACCTTACTCTTTTTATACTTATCAATGAATAAATAGAGCAATACTACCATCTTTTTCTTGAAAATATTCCGAAACTCCCTAATGCATATATGCAGTTCCCATAGATGGGGAAATTGACTGTAAATATAGCATTTTTGAAGATTTGTCAGGCTTACATCCATCCACATATGTTTGAACACGCCTTCTCTTGTAATATAATCTGCTGTTTTCCCTTTACTTCCCATTCTATATTTCAGTGCTTCTGTCTGTGTTCTGATATATGGCTGCGGTTCAAAAGTTTTTCCTTCTCGATGCTCTATTTTTACAAGATATTCAAAAGCATTGCTCTTTGAGCCGGTGTAACCTCTGGCATATATTGATTTTACGGTTTTACTTTTACTCTTTCCAGAATGCAGACACTCTAAAATAAAATCATGAAAAATATCCAGTTTACTTTGGTGTATCCCATACATACTCAATTCTTTGGGATCCCCTTTTCTGTATTTTGCTATTGTGTTCCTTCCAATTCCCATGCGGCGGGCGATTTCTCTATAACTACAGCCTTCCTTTAGTAATTCCTGGATCTGACAAATCTTCTTATACCGTTTTTCAGAATAATTCGAGAAGTTATCCACATCTTGTACGATTTTTTTTACCAGTCTCATGATTTTCTTCGGATTCATCGTCATGCGGAATCTTTACAGTGGCCGGCAGTTCATGATTTAAGGCTTTTTTTATTGCTTCCAGTAAATTTTGATGAAGATGGAAACGGTCTGCTACCTGCATTGCATCCGGCAACTCTTCTGCTATGACCTTTGCATAAGCACTGGCTCTATCTCTGGTAATTACTTTGATATGTTTATTATTTTTCAACCATTCCCGCAAAGAGTCACCGTCTCTTCCATCCAGTAGTGTGATAGGATTATGAGTTTCCTCATCTACTATGATCGTTCCATATGTATGACGTTTTTTATAAGCGAAATCATCAATCCCTATTTTATCTCCAATGAAATCATGTTCCATAGCCTGATATCTCTTCAAAAGAAGACGGATCACCGTATCTCCACTAATCTTTATCCCTAATACCTTACATATCCTAGAACAGCCTTCACAGCTGGTTTCTAATGCTAATGAACAAATAAAGTCAGCGCAGCGTTCTGTCATCCGGCTATAATAATTGAGAAAACCATTAAAATTCTCTGCGATTGTACTGGCATTACAATCGGTATTTGCACACTTATATTCATGCGCTTTAATATGTAACTGAACATTTTTTCCCAAAATAGGAAGATCCTGAACGTGTCTTACATAGGTGCCGTGATATTCCTCAGTAGATTGGCCACATTTGGGGCAGACACAACTCTTTGTTATTGATTTCAGGTAAATATGAATCGTCTCTTTTGTTTGTTCAACCTTAATTAACTGCAACTTGTCTTTCGGGAAAAATGAATCTAAATCAAATGTATTCATAAGAAATCTCCATAACTTTATTACAATCATTATACTATAAACTTATAAGATTTCCTAGATTAAAAACGGATAATTGCGGAAGAACCGCGTGGGCTCTTCCGCATATTTTGGTATTTATACATTAGGGCGATACATAAGTTTTGCTTCTAATAACTGACGGCTGCATCGGCCATACATTGTACGCTTTACCATTTTTAATTTATTATTTGTCCCTTCAACAAATCCATTGGACAGCGGGCTTGCAACCGAATTTTCGACTGCTTCAATATCTTTTTCAAGCCCCTCTGCAAAGCGGGATAATTCCTGTATTTCTGATAGTTTATACTTTTCAATGAATAAATAAAGCAGCACCATATTTTTTTGATCGTAGATATTCCGGAATTCACGGATACATATATCTAACTGACGGATTTTAGGATAATGCTCCATAATATAAGTACAATGTGCCTTGCTCAAGTCAGAGTTCATCCACAGGAAACGAAAAATGCCTGCTCGTGAAACATGGTCATATTGTTGCAGTTTCTTTCGCTTTTGAATAACCTCTGCAGAAGAACTTTTATAAACAGCTATATCAATATGCTCTCGTTTTATGATTTTATTCATATAATCATAGGCAGCCGAATGCTTACCTGTTTTTGACCTCATAGTTTAGCATTATGCTGCTCTGCTTGCATGTCTCTGGAT
>ERZ1643249.3562-NODE-3562-length-13637-cov-6.902444_pt1 | contig 13637 bp, 11 predicted proteins | sample MGYA00579263_ERZ1643249 | MGnify/ENA primary metagenome ERZ1643249 (study PRJEB29033, sample SAMEA4952264) | chicken gut metagenome | biome: Broiler Chicken; feature: Gastrointestinal Tract; material: Caecum | place: Ireland | collected 2018 | study: Broiler...
CAACCCCCAAAAAGGTTAGCCTCTCGTTTTGTTGTTCTGGCCTATTTTGCAACAGACCCTTTTGGATGACTCAGAGATATTTTTGAAGAATACCAGAGAGCAGTTCTTGGTAGTTATTCAAATCGTAAATATCTGTCAAGGTATATTTAGCTTTTTTATTACCGTCCTCTGGGACAATCAGGACCTTTTGGGTATCTGTGAGCCGCAAACGGCAAATCCATTTCCGAGTATTTCCTTTATACAGCACACCGATGTACGATTCAGTGTCCTTGTATGTGATATCTTTGATACTTACTACACTGCTGAGCATGTTTTTGATGATAAAGTATGCTTCTAATTCTTCTTCCGTGGTAACGATATTACGTGTACGCTTGTCAGCGTCTTCTTCTTTGGCTTCGGGTACATCCGCAGGAGTTGTATCGGTAACGGAAACTGTGCCACCAGTACCACCTAGAGCAGTTTTAATCTTATCATTCATCATTTCACTGATAAAATCATTCAGAGCCTTTTTCAAAATCGGTCTAAACTTTTCCAGGACATTCTGGGTTTTAGCACCCGAGTAGCAACTTTGCAAAAAGAAACGGATAAAGTCATCGGAAGGAGAATCGAGCTGGGCCTTCATGACGGCTTTGAACTCGTTTACATATTTCAGTTCCGAAGCGGTGCTAAAAATAGAATCAATATCAAATTCGGATTTGCAGAACTTTTTTAGCTCAGGAACTTGATTATCTCTAATATCCAGAATGTTAATTGTCAGGAAGGGGTCGTCATCCATTTTATTGGGACTATCCAAATCGGTGTAAAAACGATAGATTAAACCATTGGTTAGAATTGCGAATTTTGCGGTAGTTGTTCCAAAATAACGGAAAAGCTGAGAATCATGGCGCTCTAGACGCTCAGAAATGGATTTGCACTCGATCAGAATCACAGGGGCATTGTCCCGGATGACAGCATAGTCTACCTTTTCGCCCTTCTTAATACCCACATCTGCGGTGTATTCGGGGACAAATTCCAGGGGATTGAACACATCATAACCGAGCATAGAGAAGAACGGCATGACTATAGCAGTTTTTGTAGCTTCCTCGGTTTGAATCGAGTCCTTCATAGACTCTACACGTTTAGCAAACTGTTTGAGTTGGTCAATGAAATCCATCAAATACTCTCTCCTTTATCTCTTCCGCTGTTGAATCGGCGTAGCCTCATGAGAAGCTATGTACACAATTTGTGGAGATGGGGATAAGTCCACAATATTTTTTCAACAATCTTTCTATAAATATACAACACAATCAGTAGGAGTGCAACGGGAATATGCTAAAATTCACCAAAAAGGTATGGCGCCATCTCGAGTTAGTTAGAGAGTAACAGGAAAGGAGACAATGCAATCATCAAATGACCACATTGTCTCCTAGCGAGACTGCATGTCTTTGTAGTAATGCAGTGTATTTGTAACTATCAAGATAGAGAGGCGAGCCACTCCGCCACATTGACCCCCAACCCAATGACACACAGCACCAGGGTGGTGATGAGTACCCAGTAGAGCCAGCGGCGGAAGAACAGAGCGCGCCGCTGGTCACGCTTGGACGGCTGATCCATGGGAAACGCTCCTTTCTCTTCTGGGGATTAGTAGGCCACCACCACGCCACCGTTGTTAGCGTAGAAGGAACTGATGCCCCGGGTCTCTGTGATGAGCACGTCGGAGACCTCGCAGGTCTTGAGAATCATCATGCGCAGGTATTCTGCCCGCTCCCGGCACAGGCAGTGGGCAATGCACAGCAACTTGCCCTTGTGGTTTTCGTCGGCGGCCACAATGTCCACCAGTTTGTTCAGCGCCTGCTTAATGGACAGGGCCTGGGTGTGCTTCTTGATCTCGCCCTGGGGTGTGGAGCCCATCACCAGCTTCACCCGCAGCGCTCCGGTGACCAGAGACTGCACCCGGGTCAAACGTCCGGCCTTGCGCAGCATGTCCAGGTTTTCCAGCACGAACAGGGTGTTCATCTCGGTGATATACTTCTCCACCTGGGCCACCACCTGAGCAAAGGGCATGCCGGAAGAGGCCAGCTCGGAGATTTTCAGAGCGATGAGGGTCTCACCAGCGGAGGCAGAGCAGGAGTTAAACACCCGGATGTTGCGCTCGGGGTGCTCCTCCACAAACATCTGGGCGGCCTGCCACGCGCTGTTGTGGGAGCCGGAGAGCAGAGCGGAGAGGGTGACCACATAAATGTCTCCATCCACCGCCTCAAAGGCGTCCAGATAGTCCGCCGGAGAGGGACAGGCGGTGTGGGAGGCCTCCTGGCACATGGCCATGGCATCCACCAAGGTCTGAGGTACCAAGGTGTCATCATCCCGGAACTCGTTCTCACCCACATATATGGTCAGGGGAACACTATGGAAAATGCCGGACCGGAGCAATTCGGGGCTGAGGTCGCAGCAGCTATCGACAATAATTTTAAAACTCATAAACAAAAACCCCTAATATCATTTTTGCAATTAAATTCTAGCAGACCCAATCTGTAAAGTCAAGGAAAGAAGGGGTGGGGAAAGGAAGGATTTACAAATTGGAAAGAATCGTATCAAGTGAAATTGTAGAAAAAGTTCCTTGACGGTGGTATCAACTCATAGTAAAATAGTGGGGATATATAAAGAGAGGTGTGATCACTGTGAATCAACTGCTCAATTCGACATCTATTTATCGAGTCGGCTGCTATGATCCCGACATTGACCTGTTTGAAAGCCAGTATGTAGTGCCCCAGGGCGTTACCTACAACTCCTATGTGATCGTGGACGAGAAGGTGGCCATTCTGGACACTGTGGACCCCCGCAAGACCCAGGAGTGGCTGGCCAACCTGGACGAGGTGCTGGGCGATCGTCAGCCCGACTACCTGGTGGTGCATCACATGGAGCCCGACCACGCTGGTAGTGTGGCCCAAGTGGCTCAGCGTTATCCCCAGATGAAGCTCATTGGCAACGCCAAGACCTTCCCCATGCTCAAGCAGTTCACTGGTGTGGATTACACCGACCGGGCTGTGGTGGTCAAGGAGGGCGACGTGGTGGAGCTGGGCGAGCACAGCCTCACCTTCGTCATGGCACCCATGGTGCACTGGCCTGAGGCCATGGTGTCCTATGAGGCCAAGGAGAAGGTGCTGTTTTCCGCCGACGGCTTCGGACGCTTTGGCGATGGCAACCCCGAGACCGAGTGGGTGGAAGAGGCCCGCCGCTACTATCTGAACATCGTGGGTAAGTTCGGCCCCCAGGTGCAGGCCCTGCTGAAGAAGGCCGCCGGCCTGGACATCGCCGTGGTGGCTCCCCTCCACGGTCCTGTGCTCACCGGAGATGCCATCGGCCTGGCGCTGGAGAAGTACACCCAGTGGAGCACCTATCAGCCCGAGGAGAAGGGCGTGCTGGTGGCTTATGCCTCCATCCACGGCAACACCGCCAAGGCCGCTCTGGAGCTGGTGGACATGCTCAAGGCTGAGGGTGTGAAGGTGGAAGCCATCGACCTGACCCGTGAGGATTGGGCCAAGGCTGTGGCCAAGGCCTTCCAGTACACCAACCTGGTGCTGGCTGCCTCCACCTATGATAACTTTGTCTTCACTCCCATGGCCACCTTCCTCTATCGCCTGAAGACCAAGGCCTTCCAGAACCGCACCGTGGCTCTGGTGGAGAACGGCACTTGGGCTCCTCTGGCCGCCAAGGAGATGCGGGCCGCTCTGGACCAGCTGAAGAACATCACCGTGATGGACCAGGTGGTCACCATCCGTTCCGCTCTGGACGATACCAGCCGCGCCGCTCTGGGTGAGCTGGCCAAGGCGGTCAAGGCCACTCTGGACTAATCTCAACAACGACAGAAAAGGGGCAAGCCCGGTGCTTGCCCTTTTTTTGCACCAAAGGAGCGTATTTTGTGAAGAAACTGTTTGAAGGGACCTTTGTCCGCTTTTTGATGGTGGGCGTTCTCAATACGGCGGTGGGGTTTGGGGTGATGTTCGCCCTGTACAACCTGGCCGGACTGCACACCTGGGGAGACCTGGGCTACTGGCTGTCCTCGGCCGCCAACTACATCGTGGGCAGCGTGGTCAGCTACTTCCTCAACAAACACTTTACCTTCCGCAATGCTGAGCGAGGCTGGAAGGTGGTGGGCCGATTTGTGCTGAGCATTGCTGTGTGCTGGGTGCTGGCCTATGGCATTGCCAAGCCTGCGGTGGCAGTGGTTCTGTCCGGTATGCCGCTGAGCCAGCAGATGCAGGGCAACCTGACCATGCTGGTGGGCGCAGGCCTGTTCGTGGTGCTCAACTACGCCGGACAGCGGTTCTTTGCCTTCCGCAACACGGAGAAGAACCAGTAAGAAAACCAGAGGAGGGAATGGAACATGGAACTGCGGGTGGGCATCTGTGACGACAGCCAGACCGACGCCGCCTATGTGGAGACCTTTCTGTCTGCCTGGGCCCAGGAGCGGGCCCTTGCCCTCCATGTGGAGCGGTTCCCGTCGGCGGAGAGCTTTTTGTTCCGCTACGCCGAGGAAAAGCGGTTCGACCTCCTCCTCTTGGACATTGAGATGGGCCAGTTGGATGGAGTGACCATGGCCAAGGAGATTCGCCGGGACAATCAGGATGTCCAGATCGTCTTTATCACCGGGTACTCCGACTATATCGCGGAAGGGTATGAGGTGGCGGCCCTCCACTACCTGCTCAAACCCGTGAACGGGGACAAGCTGCGGGCGGTACTGGACCGGGCGGTGGACAAGGTGCGCCGTCGGGAACATGCGCTGACCCTGGAGCAGGGGGGCGAGATGGTGCGCATTCCCCTGGGGGAGATTCGCTACCTGGAAGTGTGCCGCAACTATGTGACGGTACACGCCAAAGGGGACTACACCACCAAGTCCACCCTCAGCCGCCTGGAGGAGTCCCTGGACGGGCGGTTTCACCGCCTGGGCCGCTCCATGGTGGTGAATCTGGAGGTGGTGCGCCGGGTGACCAAAACCCAGGTGGTGCTCTCCGACGGCAGCGTGCTGCCCCTGCCCCGGGGGGGCTATGAGGGGCTGAACCGGGCCATCATCGCCCACAGTTGAGGAGGTCTCTATGGGGTTTCTATCCAAACGGGTGAATGAGAAGCTGGAGAACTACCAGCGGGAACTGCTGGACACCCACTACCAAGAGGTGGAGAACATGTACCGGCAGATGCGGGGGTGGCGGCACGACTACCGCAACCACATCCAGACCATGAAGGCCTACGCCGCCCAGGGGGATTTGGAGGCAATCCGGTCCTATTTGGACCTGCTGGACACGGACTTAAACACCGTGGACACGGTGGTGAAGACGGGCAACGCCATGGCAGACGCCATTTTGAACAGTAAGATTTCTCTGGCCAAGGCCCGGGACATCCCGGTGCATGTGGACGCCCACATCCCGGTGAAGCTCACCATGTCCGAGCTGGACCTGTGCGTCATCCTGGGCAACCTCTTTGACAATGCCATGGAGGCCAGCCTGGCTCTGCCGCCCCAGGAGCGGCTCATTCGAGTGTATATGGACATGAAGGGCACCCAGCTCTACATCTCCTTCACCAATTTCACCGCCACAGGCAAACTCCGTAAGGTGGGCAAGGGCTTTCGCACCACCAAGGGGGAGGGCCACGGCTTCGGATTGGTGCGCATGGATGCCATTGTGGAGCGCCTGGACGGCTACCTCAGCCGCAACAGTGAGGCGGGGGCCTTTACCACCGAGATTTTAATTCCACAGCTGTGAGGTGCAATTCAGCACCCCAGATTTGCCGTTCGTCCCCGGATCACTCCGGGGGCGAATTTTTGTGATAAGCTACGGGTGAGGTGAGAACATGAAGGAGAAGAAGAAAAAGCCCACATATAACATGTGGCAGAATACCGCCTACTTTGTCAAAGCGGCGTGGGAGAACTGCCCCTCGGTGCTGCTCATCTGCCTGCTGTTGGCGGTGGCCACCGCCGGGGCTACGGTGGTGGAAATGCTCTTTGTCCCTGTGGTGCTGGGCCAGGTGGAGGGGCATGTGCCCCTTCCTCAGCTGCTGGCCACCATCGGGGTGTTTACCCTGGGCCTGTTGCTGCTGTGGGGCGGGAAGAGCTACTTGCATGAAAATGCACTTTTTGGACGGATCCAAGTGCGAATGTATATATCTGGGAAAATTTCCTGGAAGACCACCAGTACCTCCTTCCCCAATTTGCTGGACACAGCCTTTTCAAAATGGAAGGAAGAGGCACTGCGCACGTGCAACTCCAATCAGGATGCTTCCGAGGCCATTTGGACCACCTGGACCGACATCCTGACCAATGTGTTGGGATTTGCGGTGTATCTACTTCTGCTTACAGGGCTGAGCGGCTGGATGGTGGTCCTTGTCATCCTCACCACAGCGGTGGGCTTTCTGGTCAGTGAACACCTGGAAGGTTGGGGCTCTCGGCACCGGGAGGAACGGGCGGCCAGCCTGAAAACCATTTATTATGCCAAAGATGTGGCAACCAAGCGGGAATATGCCCAGGATATTCGGATATTCGGCTTGCGACCCTGGCTGGACGAGGTGTGGGGAAGTGCCATGCGCGCCTACCAGGCCTTTTTGACCCGACGGGAGCGGGTGTATTTTGGGGTGCATGTGGTGGATGCCCTTCTCACCCTGCTGCGCAACGGCGGCGCCTACGCCTACCTCATTTGGCTAACCCTGAGCCAGGGGCTGCCCGCCTCCCAGTTTTTGCTGTACTTTGCCGCCATCAGCGGCTTTACCCAGTGGGTGAAGGGCATCATGGAGCAATTTTCCACCCTTCACCGCCAGAGCTTGGAGCTGTCTACTCTGCGGGAGTTTCTGGAGTGGCCGGAGCCCTTTGCCTTTGAGGAGGGAAAGCCGCTGCCTCAGGATTTGAAAACCTGCGAAATTGTTCTGGACCATGTGTCCTACCGCTATCCCGGTGCCGAGAAGGACACCATCTCGGATCTTTCCTTCACCCTCCATCCGGGAGAGAACGTGGCCATTGTGGGCCTCAACGGGGCAGGTAAGACCACCCTGGTCAAGCTGTTGTGCGGCTTTTTAGACCCCACCCGGGGGAGTGTCCGCCTCAATGGGGTGGACATCCGCACCTACAACCGCAGAGAATACTATCACCTGTTTTCCGCCGTGTTCCAGGAGTTTTCCGTGCTGGACACTAGCGTAGCGGTGAATGTGGCCCAGCGTGTGGAGGACATCGACCGGGAGCGGGTGGCGAAATGCCTGGAGCAGGCGGGGCTGACCCAGGCGGTGGAAGCTCTGCCCCGGGGGATGGACACCCCCGTGACCCGCAATGTCTTTGAAGATGGGGTGGAGCTGTCCGGAGGACAGATGCAGCGGCTGATGCTGGCCCGGGCGCTGTACCGAGATGCCCCCGTGGTGGTGCTGGATGAGCCCACTGCTGCCCTAGATCCCCTAGCGGAGCACGACATTTACATGAAATACAATTCCATGACCCAGGGAAAGAGCTCTCTATTCATCTCCCACCGTCTGGCCTCCACACGGTTCTGTGACCGGATTCTCTACCTGGAGCATGGCCGCATTGCGGAGGAGGGGACCCATCAGTCCCTGCTGGATTTGGGGGGCGGGTACGCCAAGCTGTTTGAGGTGCAGAGCAGATATTACCAGGAAGGAGGGGAGCTATAATGGAGAAAAACATGTCTTGGAGGGAAAGTCTGCACCTTACCCTGCGGGGGTTGGGACTTTGGTGGAAGCTGCGCCCGACGATTTTGATTTCCTACACCCTGTCGGCCTTAGTCAAGGCCATAACCCCTTATACCTCCATCTACTTCTCCGCCCGCATCATCGGAGGGCTGTCCCAGGGACGGGACCCAAGGATGCTGGCTCAGTGGGTGGGCCTGCTGTTGGGGGTCACAGCTGCATTGATCTTGCTCAACGGAGCCTTTTCTCGTTGGGCAACCTGGGAGCGGGAACAAACGATGGTGGAGAATAGTAAGTTCTACATGGACAAAATGATGGAGCTGGACTATGCCTTGATGCAGGAACAGAAAGTGAGTGACCTCTACTCCCAGATACGGCAAAATGCGAACTGGGCAGGATGGGGATTGCTTCAAGTGTTGAGCAATTACGAACTTGTCATTACCAATGTGTTTCAAATTATTACAGGACTGGTCCTTTCTGCTGGGCTACTGGTGCAAAAGGTGCCGGAGGGAAGTGAGTGGGAGGTTCTCAACCACCCCATGTGCGGCGTGGCAGTGCTCATTGTAATGATGGGGGTGGCGCTGCTGTCCCCGGTGTTTGGAAACCGGGGAATGGCCTACTGGAATCGCAATGATGCAGAGGCAAGGCTGGGCAATCGCTTGTCGACTTACTTTGGTTTTGAGAGTAACGATACCAAACGGGCTTTGGATATGCGGATCTATGACCAGCAGCCCAACGTGTGCCAGGTCTACCGGGACAGCGTCCATCTGTTTGATACAAAATCCAACTTTGCCCGCTATGCAAAGGGGCCTATGGGGCTTTGGCAGGCGGCGTCTGGAGGAGTTTCTGCCGTCCTGACCGGAGTAGTGTATTTATATGTGTGTCTGAAAGCTTGGGCGGGAGCCTTCGGGGTGGGGGGCATCACCCAGTATGTAGGAGCTGTGACCACTTTGTTTGTGGGGGTTTCCGGGCTGCTGGAAGTTGCGGGCAATATACGGGTCAATGCCCGCTATATGGTTCTGTGTTTCGAGTTTCTGGATATTCCAAACCAGATGTACCAGGGCTCTCTCACCACAGAAAAACGCTCCGACCGTAACTATCAGGTGGAATTCCGGGACGTGTCCTTCCGCTACCCGGACAGCGAGGCCTGGGCTCTGCGCCATGTGAACCTGAAATTCCAGGTGGGCAGCCGCCTGGCGGTGGTGGGGGAGAACGGCAGCGGCAAGTCCACCTTCATCAAGCTCCTGTGCCGCCTCTATGACCCCACTGAGGGAGAAATCCTGTTAAACGGCATCGACATCCGCAAATACCAGTACCCGGACTATATCGCCCTGTTCTCGGTGGTGTTCCAGGACTTCCACCTGTTGGCTCTGCCCTTGGGCCAGAACGTGGCGGGGCGCACCCAGTACGACCGGGAGCGGGTGGCTCAGTGCCTTACCCAGGCGGGAATCATGGACCGGGTGGAGAAGATGGACCAAGGCTTGGATACCTATCTCTATAAGGATTTGGAGAAGAAGGGCGTGGAGGTCTCCGGGGGCGAGGCCCAGAAAATCGCCATTGCCCGGGCCCTCTATAAGGATGCCCCCTTTATCATCCTGGATGAGCCCACCGCCGCCCTGGACCCCATTGCAGAGGCAGAGGTGTACTCCAAGTTTGACCAGATCGCCGGAGACAAGACGGCGGTGTACATCAGCCACCGTCTCTCCTCCTGCAAGTTCTGCGACGACATTGTGGTCTTCGACCACGGCCACATCGTCCAGCAGGGCAGCCACCAGCAGTTGGTGGAGGCAGATGGCGTGTACGCCCAGCTGTGGCAGGCCCAAGCCCAGTATTATCAAAAACAAGAGGGATGAGAAAAGATCTTCGGGTACCTGTCTAAAGTGGGCAATAGTCAAATAAAAGGCCTCAGGCTGTGCATGGTATAAGAGCACAGCCTGAGGCCTTTTGCGTATAGAACACTTGTATGATATATCTTGTGTAGAAAAGCAGAGTTTGATAAAATGGGGAAAAGCATGGAGAGATGAGGAGAGATGGTTATGCAATCCACCGTTGTGTTTCGCAGAGCACAAGAAGAAGACGCTGCGGTCATAGCCAAACTGCGTCAAGAAATTTGGTCTACCACATACCGAGGCATCTATCCTGACGACATGATCGACCAATTTGACTATGCATGGCATACCCAAAAGGATGCACAGCGTATTAAAAGCCCGGCTTATGCGGTCTATCTCATGATGCAGGAGGACCACCCAATTGGCTACATCACGCTTCATATATCTGTGCCCGCCCACTTGCTCTCCCTATACCTTCGGCAAGAGTACCAACATAGGGGGATTGGACGTCGTGTATTTTCCTTTATCCAAGAGGTATTTCAAACACGGGGAGTCTCTACCTTCACTTGTGAATGCCAGCCGGACAATGTGCATGCCATGACCTTTTACCGTCGCTGTGGGGGTCGTGTGGTGGGGGAGGACCTGAGCAATGAGGAGAGCTGGCAGAATTCTGTGACCTTTCAATTTGATGTCAAGAGAAAAACAGGCCCCGTGATACGAAGCATCCGCACTATGGACGAGTGTATCGAATTTGTCAGGGGCTTTCATGGGGATGCCCAATTCTCAGACCCCATGCTCACCAATGAGGAACAATTCCAAACAAACCTGGTGAAGTGTGTGGAACATCCGGACCGGCACTGTGCGCTGGGCGTGTATCTGGGGGAGCAATTGATCGGCTTGTTCACATTTCTGGTCTTGACAGAGGAGCGATATTTGGAGATGCTCGTGGGCCTGTCCCGTGATCGCCGTGCCTATGCAGAGATGTTCCGCTATTTGGAGCGCCACTATCCGGGCTACAGCGCCGACTTTGTATTCAATCCTAAAAATTATTTGTGCAAACAGCTGTTGGAAGAGAGACATGCAGAGTTTGAACCGGAACAGCAGAAAATGGTGCTGGATGTTCCGGTTACGGACCTTGACACCTCTGGGGTGGAGTTGTTCACGCCTGAGTACCAAGAACCGTATCTGTCCATGCATCATCAAGAGACCTACTGGACTGGGGAAAAGGTTCTGGCAGCAGCAGATCGGTTCCGGGTATTTCTGGCCATTCATGAGGGAAAGGTGGTGGGCTACTTGGATGTAACCTACTGCTTTGAGCAAAATGAGCCCTACGACCTGTTTGTTTTGGAGGAGTATCGGAGAATGGGATTTGGCCGGAAGCTTCTGGCCCAAGCGTTGAAGTGCAATGGGCCCAAAGGCATGATGGCTATGGTGGATGTGGAGGCTGTTGCGGCAATTCGCTTGTTTGAGTCTGTGGGGTTTCAACGGGTGAAACAGGAGAATAATGTAACAGCACACTGGATGATACCGGAAAGAGAGGGTAGAGAACAACTATGAATATCGGTTTGGCTTCCGTGGCGGTTGTGACCCGGAACACCCAGCGCAATGTAGCGGCCATGGTGGCAGAGATGGAGCGGCACAGCGGGGATTGTGAACTTCTGGTATTTGGAGAGTCTGCGCTGCAAGGTTTTGAATGTTTGACGTGGAACTATGAAATAGACTGCCACATGGCCGTGACCCAAGATGCACCGCCCATCCTCCAAATGCGGCAAGCGGCACAGCGCCTTGGCATGGGGGTTTCTTTTGGCTATCTAGAGAGGAGCAAGGAAAAAATATACAGTAGCCAGATCGTGATCGACCAACATGGAGAAGTGGTCCATAATTTCTGCCGTGTTAGTGAAGGATGGAAAGCCTATTGGCGCACGGATCACCACTACTGTGAAGGGGAAGGGTTTGAGACGTTCTATTATGGGGGAAAGAAAATAGCCATTGCTCTGTGCGGCGATCTGTGGACGGAGGGGCGCCCGGAGGAAATGAAAGCTCTGAACCCGGATGTGGTGTTGTGGCCTGTGTGGTGTGACTTTCCATGCCAGGCGTGGAACCAGAAGGTAAAGTATGAGTATGCGCAACAAGCGGCTCGCTGTGGGGAGCGTGTGCTGTATGTCAACCCATTTTGTATGGACACCTGGGCAAGGGACGCAGCTAGCGGAGGGGCGGCGTATTTCCAAGGCGGCACTGTTATGGCGGAACTTCCGGCGGGAAAACCCGGCGTGCTAATCGTATCTATATAGTGTTACAGGCGCACCGCGGTGCGCCTGTAACACTAGTATCTATTATGTTGATTACCTAGGGTTGCGAATAGCCGCCTGCGCCGCGGCCAGCCGGGCAATGGGCACCCGGAAGGGGGAGCAGGAGACATAGTCCAGGCCCACGTTGTGGAAGAACTGCACCGAGGAGGCCTCGCCGCCGTGCTCGCCGCACACGCCCAGCTTCAGACCGGGCTTGGTCTTGCGTCCCAGAGTAGCAGCCATCTCCACCAGGCGGCCCACACCAACCTGATCCAGGCGCTGGAAGGGATCGAATTCGTAGATCTTCTTGTCGTAGTAGGACTCCAGGAACTTCCCGGCGTCGTCACGGGAGAAGCCAAAGGTCATCTGAGTCAGGTCGTTGGTACCGAAGGAGAAGAAGTCGGCCTCCTTGGCGATCTCATCGGCGGTGAGGGCGGCTCTGGGAATCTCAATCATGGTGCCCACCTTGTACTCCAGGTTGGTGCCGGACTCGCGGATGAGCTGGTCGGCGGTCTCCACCACCACGCCCTTGACGTAAGCCAGCTCCTTGACCTCGCCCACCAGAGGAATCATGATCTCAGGCACGATGGTCCACTCGGGGTGCTTGGCCTGGACGTTCAGAGCGGCCTTGATGACGGCGCGGGTCTGCATCCGGGCGATCTCAGGATAGGTGACAGCCAGACGGCAGCCACGGTGACCCATCATGGGGTTGAACTCGTGGAGGCTGGCGATGATGGCTTTGACGTCGGCCACACTCATGAACATGGCGTTGGCCAGCTGCTGGATGTCTGGCTCGTCGGTGGGGACAAACTCGTGGAGGGGGGGATCCAGGAAGCGGATGGTGATGGGGTTGCCCTCCATGGCCTCGTACATGGCCTCGAAGTCACCCTGCTGCATGGGCTCCAGCTTGGCCAGAGCCTTTTCCCGCTGCTCGGTGGTGTCCGAGCAGATCATTTCCCGGATGGCCAGGATGCGCTCACCCTCAAAGAACATGTGCCCGGTGCGGCACAGGCCGATGCCCTGGGCGCCAAACTTCATGGCCTGACGGGCGTCTCTGGGGTTGTCGGCGTTGGTGCGCACCTGGAGACTGCGATACTTGTCGGCCCAGGCCATAATGCGCCCAAACTCGCCGCCGATGGAGGCATCCACGGTGGGCAGAGGCTGGCCGTAGATGTTACCCGTGGAGCCGTCCAGGCTCAGCCAGTCGCCTTCCTTGTATACACGGCCAGCCAGCTCGAACTGGCGGTTGGCCTCGTCCATCTTGATGGCACCACAGCCGGAGACGCAGCAGGTGCCCATGCCACGGGCCACCACGGCGGCGTGGGAGGTCATGCCGCCACGGACGGTGAGAATACCCTGGGAGGCGGCCATGCCTTCGATGTCCTCGGGGCTGGTCTCCAGACGGACCAGAACCACGGGTTCGCCACGGTTGGCCCACTCCTTGGCGTCCTCGGCGGTAAATACGATACGGCCGCAGGCAGCGCCGGGGGAGGCGGGGAGGGCGGTACCCACGGGGGAGGCGTTTTTCAGAGCCTCGGGGTCAAACTGGGGATGGAGCAGAGAGTCCAGGTTGCGGGCGTCGATCATCAACACAGCCTGCTGCTCGGTGATCTGGCCTTCGTCCACCAGGTCACAGGCGATTTTCAGAGCGGCGGTGGCGGTGCGCTTGCCGTTCCGGGTCTGGAGCATGTACAGCTTGCCGTTTTCCACGGTAAACTCCATGTCCTGCATGTCGTGATAGTGGTCCTCCAGGGCCTTGGCGGCGGCCTCAAAGCGAATGTACGCCTCGGGGAACTTCTCGGCCATCTGGCTGATGGGCATGGGGGTGCGCACGCCGGCCACCACGTCCTCGCCCTGGGCGTTGGTC
>ERZ1643249.3564-NODE-3564-length-13634-cov-11.785699_pt1 | contig 13634 bp, 7 predicted proteins | sample MGYA00579263_ERZ1643249 | MGnify/ENA primary metagenome ERZ1643249 (study PRJEB29033, sample SAMEA4952264) | chicken gut metagenome | biome: Broiler Chicken; feature: Gastrointestinal Tract; material: Caecum | place: Ireland | collected 2018 | study: Broiler...
TTTTTTAGCTTACACAACCGTTCAATGGCGGCTGCGCGATGCGCAGGCTCTAAATCCTTGCCCTCCCAAAACGGACTATTATCGGTCAGCATTAACAGCATGTCGCCCCAGACGCCCGTCTTTTTACCTCGCTTTGCAAGCAGTCCGGAAATGAATTCTATAAAGTCGAGATACAGCCCCATGGTACCGACTTCATTCTTTCTCTTTCGGCATGTGATGCATTCACCGATATGGCTCACTTCATCGCCGCCGATATGAATTAGTTCGCTCGTAAAAATATCGCAAATATCGTTTACGACCGTTTCTATGAGCGCGCGCGTTTTCGGATGCGTCAAACACAGAGAATCGAAAGTCGTCTCCGTTTCGCATGTACACTCGCGGTCAAACTCACGGATATCGGCAAAAGCTTCAAGTTCCAACAAATCTTTAGAATGCCCCATAAAAGCAAATTCGGGAACAATCTCAATTCCAAATTTCTTTGCCTCGGCCTGCACAAACAGCATATCTTCCTTATTGGGATAGTGCGGATTATTCAGTTGCGACACCGAAGGAAAACAAAAATTCCACTCCAAATACAGTCCGATGTGCGTTATTTTCAGTTCCGCCATTCTTTGAATAAAATGCACAAACCAATCGCGGCGGATTTCAGCGTTCACTTGTCCCAGACAAACCTGCACCATTCTGATTGGGACAAGCGGCGAATCTTCTATCGTCACACACGGTATTTCTTTCCCGAACTGCCGCACGAGCTGCCCGAGCGTAACCGCGCCGTACAATTTTGCTTTTTCGCTTCCCGCCGTGATCACTGCGCCGTTTCCAGTGATATCTAATCTATATTCGTCTTGGCCGAACGACGAATCGGGAGCGAAACGAATTTTTTCGCTCCCACCGTCCAAATATGCCGCCACAGAATCGCCGATATTGCCGCAAAAAAATCCCGTATTTTCCTTAATCTTTCGCGGATAAGGAATCAAATGATAGTTGTTCATACCTTTTTTTGTTATACTCTCTTTTTTTATCAATTTTCAAAAATGGTGTCAAGAAGTGCAAAGGCAGTCAGTTCACCTAATTCCCGTATGGGATGGTTCAACCCGTTCGCCAAAAGCGCCGTCATATCTGCGCCGGTGTTTGCCATGCGCGTCCACTTTCCGTACACGTCGCACACGGCGGCGCCGTTTTTCTTGGCGCACGCCTTTCCCGCCTTTACATATTCATCCAATATCCCTTCATTTTGCATGCGCATGAACGATTCTGAAAGCGCCACGAAACGAGCATCCGTCAAACGCCCGCTCACCTTGTTGCACATCCTGTTCGGCGTAAGGTAAATGCATTCCGCGCCCTGCTTTGACGCCTTACCGAATATGCCCGCGAGCGATTCCGTATACCGTTCAAGCAACTCTTTGCCCGCGCAGCAATCGTTCAGAGCAAAGCCAACGACCACCAAATCGGGACGGAATGCGCCGACATCTCTGTCGTAACGCGCGAGTCCGCCTGCCGCATTGCCGCCGCTGATGCCTGCATTGATTACGTTTATCTGTGCGCGCGGATACAGCAAATTCAGCAGCTTACGAAATTTTTCACTGAACGCATTCTGCCCATCGAACACCGTTTCCAGCCTGTCGCCGTCAAAGTAGCATTCAAAGCACCCCTGTGTGACGCTGTCGCCCAAAAATGCCACCGTTACGGGCGCGCAGCCTTCCATATTTTCATTCCTCTTTTTTAACTTTTCCGTTATCTTCATTTCCTCACCTCGTCCGCAGAAAACATCACATTAGCGATATCCAATCTGTATTGACATTGGCTAAACGACAAAGCGGGAGCGAAACGAATTATTTCGCTCCCGCCGTTCATATATGCCGCCACAGATTTTATAATCGCTCGATACCTGCCCAGCAATATTTAAGAATTGTTTTTGTGAACGCTAAACAAATCGAGGTATACGGTGAGATTCCCCTCACCCGTTACGCGGATCCCTAATTCTTGGAAAACGTTCTCGCTGTCCACCACACCCCATACTTTCAATATAGTATTGAGGTCAAGATTCACGCGAATCCAAACGCCCGTGGGGACGTTTTTTCCGCCCCATTCGTTACCATTTTTGCCGAGATTCAGATGAACCGTATCGGCGCTGTCGGATTCAATCATGATCCAGAAGGTCAAAGCGTTTAAATTATCTCCCAGGTCTGCTTGCGGCCGGAAATTAAATCCTACCGCCCCGCTACCTGTTGCCACAATAGCCTTGTCGGTAGCAACGTGCTCCGAACCTATTTCGATACTCGTTCCCGGCTCTGCGCCGTAATGCCCCGACGCAAACGATTCGGAGTGCATTTCTTCCAATCGACTGCCGGTTTCGGGTAAAAGCCACTGTGTTACCGACGCAACATTTACGCCGTCGCTAATCGTATAGACAACTTTATACGCATAATTCTCTAACGCCGAAAATTCGATGATGCATCCGTTTTCATCCACAATCGCATAATCCGGTGCGCTCGACACCATTAAATCAACCGGCCGAAAATCCCCGTACGATATGTGCACATAATATCTCTGTACTGTCCAAGCCGTTATGTGCTGACCATCTTGCAAAGCGGGCAAATTATCTTCTAATTTGTATGTGCCGATTGGAATATGTTTTACGGATTCATCTCCCAAAGCAACGGTAAACGCATCAACCCTGAAAACTGCGGTTACAATTTTCTGCGCCGATTGAGTGCCTTTGTTATAATTTACTGTGTAGACTACTTCGTATTCCCCGGTTTCCGAAAGAGTTACGGCATTATGATTGTCAAACGAACCGCTCGCAATCTGCGTTCCGTCTTTTTTCTTTACGACATAGATGTATCCGGTATTTCCCTCTACCGAAATCAATTCCGTAAAGTCAACCGATGTGCCAGACATATAACTTCCCTGCACATTCAAACTTACTTCCGGCACAAAACTGTCTTTATTTACAGTGAAACAGCCGATGCGCAAATCTACCGGTGAAATACTCGTTGCGGTAAAATCCATTGAATTCAAATTACCGTTCTCTATCAGTCTCCAACCGATCAACGCAGCATCATATCCGTATGCGGCTCCGTTAAACACTGCACTCATTTGCGGGGCAATAGTAACTGAGTTTCCTCCAAAACGATTGCAGGTTAGCGTAACTTCAGCGTTGCCGTTGTTATATATCACAAAACGCAGATTGGAATTTGAAATGCCAAGATACCTCGCCGTTTCTGCAGGCATAAATTCGCCCTTTGCCAAATATCCACCAGAAATTTGTGCCTCATTGCCGGTGAGCCTGAACCCGCCGTCACCGAAAAACTTTTCCGTGTCGGAAAGAAGAGTGAGCGCTCCTGAAAGCGTCGCTCCCGTATAAAAATCTTTATACGATTCGGAAAGACGTTCGCTGTCAGTAAAATTGATAACTGTTTGATATACGTTCCGGGTATTAGCCTGATCTAAACTGTCGGTCACCGTGTACGTGATGCGTACGGCCAGATTTTCGTAAATGTATACAACGTCGCTGCCGGTTCCACTTTTTACTCCGTTTACATAACCGTTTCCGTTTATATCGGTGCGCAAATTACCGCATTTTCCCGGACTGAAAAAGATCTCGTAAACCTCGGCTTTCCATTCGACCGTTCCCTGGTCGCTCTCAGGCGGCGTTATCGTATATTCACCCACAGGAGCAAACGTATCGACCGGTACGTTTTTAAATACAAGTTCGCGTCCTACAGCTTGGAACTTCTTTGAACTTGTAACTTCGCCCTCCGCGTATTCCACGCGGTATTCCACAATGTACCAGCCCGCTTTATCGGGCGTATACGCCGTTGTTCCGCTCGAATTTCCGCGTGCGACCTCATTGAAACTTCCGTTTTCAGTTGCACTGTACGATATCGTATATGAGAAAGTTTCTTCCATGCCCGAAACGGTAATATAATCTTTTAACTCAATCGACGTACCCGATTGCACATCACCAAAATCGTCGACACTCACTTGCGGGGCAAAACTATTTTTGTTTACAGTAAACCTGCCTATATACAAATCCACTGCGGCATCGGAATTCGCCGTAAACGTGAGCGGCAACAAGTACTTGTCTTCCGATACAATTTTCCAGCCCTGCAATGCAGCTTCGTAACCGTACATTACGCCGTTGAATATAAGATAATCTCCCGCTGCCAACTCGTATGTCGCCTGCCCGTTCCCGTTCACTAAGAAATTTACCGGTTTCGCGCCGTTGTTATACACGACGAAACGCAAGTTATTGTTCGACGCGCCCAAATACACATTTTGCGCGGGGGTAAAAGTACCGGCAGCATCACCTGTTTCGCTTTGCAGGCGCAAAACGCCGCTTTCGCCAAAAATGCTATCCGTATCAGACTCAACCGAGAGGTCGCCGTTCGTATTTCCAGCGGAGTACAGATCAGAATATACGGCATTCAACTGCTTTTCCCCGCCGAAATAGAACACTGTTTGAACAGCGGTAGCATACAGATTCTGATTATTGGTCACTTGATACGTAATGCGTACGACTGTACCGTCATATACTTTGACGGTGTCTGAATTTTTCCCTTCTTTTACGCCGTTTGTATAACCGTCAGTATCCACATCACGAATTGTGCCGAGCATAACGTTGTCATAACACGGATAATACGCATTCACCACTTCCGCTTTCCAAGTTACGGAACCGTCGTCGCTTTCGGGCGGCACAATCGTGTATTCGTCCGTGCCCGAAAGAACTACTTTTTCGGGAACATCTTTAAATGCGGGCATTGTACCGACCGAAATCTGAATACGTTCTTCCACCGTAGCGTAATTACCGCCCGCATCGGCGCGCCTTGCCGTCGCCGTATACACGATTTCATAGAATCCGTATTTTTCAGCAATGAAGCTTTCGATATTTTCTCCGACCAAATTGCCGTCCGAATCATAGACCTTTACGGTATATCCGTCGGCATATTTTACGGTCGCTTTCGGAACAGTTACGGTAACGCCCTTTTCGGGATACTCTCCGACAAAATCATCGACCATGATCACCGGTTCGGTACCGTCTTTCAGCGCGTACATTTCGTCGATATACAGCGAATAGTTCTTATCGTCCGGCACTTGGAACATAGGCCCGAAATTTTCAAGCGACGAGGGATCGGCATTATGGTTGCCGCTCTGCGCCTCCTTGAACATTTGCTGCGTGACTTCAAGATACGTCCATTCACCCGGCTGCAATGTACCCATATAGTAATTGCCAGTGAGCCATGCTTCGATCGGAATGTCGTTGGGATTAAATACCCAATATCCAAGCCCAGCATACGTCGAAAAATCCTCCAGAGGGTCGTTAACGCAGGAAATTCCTATCGTGTACACCTCTCCAGTGCCGCCCGTCTTTTCGCTCGTAAGTTTGAACGAACCCTCGCCCGCTTTAATATAGGCGGGATCGGAGTTGAACGTCAGCGATGACGGCGAATAAACGTAGGCTAAGATATTACCCCATGCCGCCAAATATTCGGGACGGTCGCAAGATTCTATTTCATCTTCTTTTCTAGGATTTACGGGCGTAAATGTTTCCGAAGTGGTATATGCGCGCAGATTGTCGATATAGAAACTGCGGTATGCCTGCCCGGATTCCTCGATCGGGTCGAACGCGATGCGCAATTGCAGCACGTCGTCTAAATTCAGAAAGTATGCACTCAACGCGCGGTCAATGACGAATTCTACCGTTTTCGCCGTTTTTGCGGGCACGGTGACTTTTATTTCGCCGCTTGTTTTGTTCTGATTTTCCGCCGCCGTCAAATATTGAAAATAAACATTCGCGTCGTAATCGTTGTCGTTATACACGTCGAGTTTGAATTTATCAACATCGGTAAAATCGTATTTTGCCAGGCGGTCGGTTTTGGTGTCAATACAGATCACCGGCTTTGCCGCTGCATTCAAGTTACCCATAGCCGACACATGCAACGATTGCTCGCCGTGCGTTACATAATCGCTGCTTAACTCCGCCGAGCCAAACTGATTGAGCCAGCGCATTTCGGTAAGTTCTTCATACGTTTCGAAATCTGCTATGAGAATTTCGCTCGAACCTTTGTTTCTGTTGCAGGCGGCAAGCGCACAACATGAAACTGCAAAAACCGCCAACAGCAAGAAAATTCCGATCTTTCGTTTCATTTTATTTTCCTCCCTTATCTTTAACGGCAAACATACGAGAAACCGTCGATATACATTTCGATATCTTCGTCAAGCAACGGCAGGCCGATCGCAATGCCTGTTACGCTTTCCGTATAGTCCGTTCCTCCTTGCGTCCAAACAGTTTTATAAACCTCGACCGCACGGATTCTGTTTTCGCCGGGTTGAACCGTAAACGTTACCAAACTGCGCGTACGTTCTCCGCTGCCTGCATCTGCCACAAGTTCGATCTGTATATCGAACGAACTATCCGACGGGTTGAAAACATACAGTTCGAAACTGTCAATGTCTTTCAGCGAAACTCCCGACATAAACGCCTCTTTTCCGAGCGTAATACGCGGTGCATAATTGGCAAGTTCCCAAATCGTCCAATCTTTCGCGCTGCACACTATCTTTGCCGAAGCACTGCCGAACTTAATGTACGCCGAATCGGTATTTAACGAAACCGAAATATGTTCCTCACCGTTGCCGCGTTTGGTAATCTGCCACAGATCGAGACTTTCCTGCGTTTCGAAATCGGAGATGCAAACGACTTTTCCCGATACAAACCTCGAAACAGAATACGTTTCACCGCCATAAGAAAGTTGCGCCTCGAACACGTTTGCGCTTTGTGTCAAAGGTAAGGAATATGTAAATTTCACGCCGGCGCCGCTTGACTCTCCGGTCACGGTTTCACCGCCGACGGTGAGTGTTGCTCCGCTCTCGGCATAAACATCTATCTGCACTTTGCTTTCCGCGCCATTCACTTCGCCTACCGATACAAACGCGTGCGCTTCGGTATTCGCCATTTCAAGCATGGAAGCCAAGGTTTCGCGTGCAGAAAGTACGAGACTGTAATCGGTTTTGGGAATGGTGCCCTCGTACAGACTTTCATACAGCGAATCAAGGGAATCCGCAAGATCAGATGTCTTGTATTTGTCACCGTATTTTTCCGCCAGTTCACCGAACATATACAGATATTCGTAGTCCTCAAAACCGTCTCTGAGCGACATGAGGCGAATGCTCGGGAGCGGCTCGCCAAGACCGTACTTTGCGCCCGGATACAGCAACATACCGTCTCCGTTTGCAGTTGAGAGAACCGAGTTTCCGACATTCCAAACATCGGCGGGACGCCAACCGTTTACACTGTCTGTGTAGTTTTCCGTTTGGAAGTAACTTGCGCTTCCCCAGTACAGAAAACCGTCCAAACCGTATTCATACTGCATCCAACTCTGTACTCTGCTCGACACCAAGTCGGCATCTATCACAAGAGTGGGATAGGGTTCGTGCGGCGAAATTCCGCAATGATACCACCATGTACTGCCATAGGCATTTTCGCTCAATTCATTGTTTTTTCCGGCATACGCTTCCTCGCGATACCGCGCGTACTTTTCGCGCAGAGCAGGTGTATTGTATTCCTGCACTTGCGGACAGTAAGTGCGCAGTCCCTCTACCGGCTCAACCGTGGGAATCAAAATGGGTATGCCTTCGATATCCGCTTTGGTCAGCCCGTAAGCATTAAGTTTTTCGGTGCTGTAATCTGCCGCAATTTCGATGAGCAAATCGACAAGATCCTTATTTTTCTGCACGGCAGGCGCAAGCGTATCGCCATGCGGCTCGTCATACGGATAGAAGAACGCCTTTTCCAGTAAATTCAGTTCGGGGGTGGAGTTCTCAATCAGCAGTCTAACCTGTCTTTCTTCGGTGAACGATACATCGTTGCCGAGTTTATAAGACGTGCAGCGCTCGTCTGCCGCATATTCTTTAATCTGTTTCACCCAGTCGTCTTCCGAAACACCATAAGGATAGACCATGATAGTCGTGGAAATACGGTAATCGAGCAGATAATCCACATACTTTTTATACATTTCGGGTGTATTGTTCAATTCGCCGCCCATCAGATATTCGGGGAAAATATGGAACGTCGTGCGGATATTCGATTTTTCGGGTACAGCGAAATCCCATACTTTTACGGTAACGGGCACGCTGAACACGGTTTCGTCCGCCGTAAGCGTCACGGTACCGGTGTATGTACCCGCTCTTGTATCTTCGGGCGTATAAAGTGTCAGCCAAACGCCTTGATTTGCTCCCGCTTTCACGTTGTTTTCGCCCGCAGCTTCTGCCGTTTTCATAGGGAGCAGCGCGTCGGGATAGTACCCGAGCGGCCTGCCCGATGTTTTGGAAGTTAGCGAAACAATTTCTATATATTTCTGATGATACACCTCAATGTTTTCTTTTGCGATAGTGTTGCCTGCACCGTCCGTCAGATCGCTCACCGAAACGGTGTAACTGTGTACATCCGTTTTCGGCGTGATGAACAACTGTGCGTTTTCGTATTCATTTTTTGCTGTTTCGAAAGTGAGTACAGGTGTATCCGTATAATTCTCACTGTAATCTTCGTCTCGCAGAACTTTTACCGTGGACGGCATCGTCCAGATTTCCGTCTCGATTGCTTTCGGGCTGTTATCTTGCGCACAGCCCGCCGACAGTACCAGCGCAGCAGCCATCAATATCGATGCAAAACTTTTCAAATTCCGTATTATTTTCATAATTTTCCTCCCCAAATAAAATCATGGGTTTCCGAACGATTATCCCGTTACTGTTGCGCCATGGAAAGATACAGATCAAAATTACTGCTGTACTCATCGTAATTCCAATCCCAAAACTGTTTTGCTGTCATTTTATCAGCCTTCTCCGTAGTGCCGATGTAGCCTTCTATGTTGATATGCCAAGACTCGAGGTCAGTATTGTAAAATATCGGGTTTTTAGGTGCCCTGTTGGAAATATATGTAGTTTTTCCCAAACTATCGAGTACCGCTTTTTGCAAACGGGTGGGATTTGCAGGTTTTTGCAGATTGGCTGTCGAATAAGGCAACAGTGCGCCCGTTTCATTGAAAAATATTTGCTGCGCTTCGTCGCTCGCCATATACAGGAGGAATTCCTTTGCCACCTTTTTGGCGTTGGAATACACGGGAATCATGGCGTTAAACATAAACCCGTTGGAATTTGTATAACTGCGGATTTTAGTTATCGCATCAAAATCCTCCTGGCTCACGTCCGCAGGTTTTGAAGCATTCGTGTCTATGGCAGTAATCACTTCCGACAGTTTTTCATCTGACTGTATAGTCTGATACTTGTATTGCTGATTTCCGATGCTGTCGTACGTATAAATAACATCACTTATTACCGGAACTTTCATAAGCCCGATATCTATTTGTCCCGGTTGATATCCGGAGTTCTTCATTTCATTTTCCAACCAATCACCCGTCGGCATCATAGCAATTCTATTGGATGTTTCATACATTGCCATTTGCGCCTCAATGTGCGTAAACGTCATGGATTTCGGATGGCTATTCTTCGTATCGTATATACAATCTTCCAACACTGTAAATGCGGTAAGAAGTGCCTGCGAATGGAAAACTTCGGCGGAAACGTCACCGTTTTTATCCACACAGTTCCAAAAATCTTCCGCTTCTTCATCGGTCACCAACTGCCGCCACCACGGATACACACAGTAGTCCCAATATCCCTTGCCCGACGACCATACGAATGGTGTCGCTCCGTCCTCTTTAATCTCTTCGATAAGCGTGATCAGTTCATTCGTTGTATTGGGCAACTTCCAACCGTTTGCCTCAAACAACTCGTTGTTATATGCCAATCCAGAAATACCGCCCATAAAAGGCACGCTAAAATACCTTGTTTCCCCGTCAATTTCTATGGCGCTGCCGTCGGCATACTGCGGATCGAGTTTTTCAGCGTAGGTCACGTCTTCTCCGTACACCTTTTGACCAAACAGATCGGTCAGGTCCTCAAGTCCGTACTCATAGCCCTTTATGAATTTGTCGCCCTGTGATATGATTTGCCGAAATTGGACATCGCCCGGCAAAAACAGGTCTGTAGGCGTCACTTTCGGCCCCGACTGAATTTTGGAAATTACCGTACTGCTGACCAGCGCCGGATCTTCAATGATTGTGACCGTATAGCCTTCTTCAGCATAATGTTCTTCAAATTTGTCTGCTATTTTCTGAAATGCGCTTGTTCCGTAACCGCCCTCATACAGAGAAATGATTAAGTTCGTTTCCGAATCATCAATTTCTTTGCTGCAGCCTGCTAAAACGGCGCATCCCAAAGCAAAACAAACTAAAAGGCTTACAAATTTTTTCATGGTTTCTTCCTCCTGATTCTTTATCCTTTTAATCCGCCGATCGAAACATTCGACATGATTTTTTTGGAACACAGTATAAATAAGACAAATATGGGGATTACCGAAATCAGCACCGCAGCGAAATATACCGGCTTATTGTTTACGGTTAGTGATGCGTGCTCCAAACGGAATAGCCCTGTGGCCAATGTGGGGTAATCCGTCAAATAAAGATACGGCGCCATATAATCGTTCCATCTGCCGATACATACCATAATAAACATGGCGGAAAGCAGCGGCATGGCCTGCGGAATCATGATGCGCAAAAATACAGTCCAATTTCCACCACCGTCTATAAATACCGCTTCCGCATAAGTCCACGGGATTGCTTTGAACGCCGAGTATAAAATCAAAAACGTACTTGTGCCAATGCTCCCGAGGGCCGTAACCAAATAGAGCGGTGAATTCGTTATTCCCCACAGATGAAAATATTTGTACTCAGCCGCCATAGAACCTATCACGGGCAACATCATGACCGCTATGCTTAAATTGTATAAAAAACCGCAAAACTTAAAGCGGTATTTGGATACGGCATATGCCAACATAGCGGCTGACAGGATATTGAGAAAACCGCCGCCTAACGTAAACCAAAGACTGTTGAACATCATATCCCACAAACCCGTTTCGTACATTGGATTGCTTTTGGGCACTTTCAACACCTTAAACGCTATGCTCCAATTTGAAAACAGCCAATCTTTGGGCAACGAGAACGAATCTCCGTAATATTCGGGCATCGTTTTCAAAGAGTTGATAAACGCCCAAATAAACGGATAAATCAACGTCAGCGACCATAAAAACAGAATAGGAAAAACGATCCACAGTATAATTTTTTCTTGTTGTATCCTTCCGAAAACTTTCAATTGCCCCCTCCCGAGAATTTTAATTTTCAATATTCGACATTTTTGTCTAATTTATTAAGAAAATACTTAGCGACATAAATCACCGGCAACCCGATAACGGTAAAAAACAAGCCTGCTGCCGACGCATAGTTGTAGTTGTTCATCACGACCGTATATTCGTAAATCCAATATGAGATCGTATAGGTGCCCCACTTACCTTGCGTAAAAAGCAAAATCGGCCCACTTGCCGTAAAAATGCCGATAAACTGCAATAAAATCAGAGTGGAAAGCGTCGGCCAAATCAAGGGAACAACGAGTTGCACAAGTTCACGCCAAAAGCCAACCCCGTCCATCTTCCCGCTTTCCAAAATCTCAGCGGGAACACGCGCCATCGTTCCGCTGAATATGACCATATTGTTGGCAAGCCCCGTCCATACCATATATACCATAATCGATTTAAGCGCATAACGGGTGCTATCGAAAAACAGCGGTTGGTTTTGCAACCCGAATATCGTCGCCCAAATTTCCGCCACAGGACCGTTCATAATATTTTTGAACAACGTTACCATGACCATAGCTGAAATAATCGACGGCAAAAAGAACACAATTTGCAAATATCGGTGCAAAAATATCTTTTTATAAAGAAAGTACGAAAAGAGAAGGGATACGGGAAACATAACTATCTGTAGCGCAAAGAACTTTAACGTATTCACAAGCGCTTCCAGCAATGTGGAATTCGAACTGCCGAAATAGCGGAACAAAAAATGGAAATTATCAAATGTAAACGCGTTGTTTTCTTTCTGAAACGCCAACAGGATAACATTGCCGTTGATAAAAACATAAAAAATCAAAAATTGAAGAATCGGAATGCTCACCAAGGCCGCAACAAAACCGATATCTTTCCATGTTTTTTTCGTTATTTTCGTTGTTTTCATTATTTTCGACACTGCCCCCCTTCGCTTTACAATATTTTGTTACAATTATACTTCATTTCATTGGTTTTGTCAATAATTTTTAATAAATTATTAAAAAATAATAGGAAAAATAAAAGCCGCAAACCGATTTGCGACTTTTATTTTCCACTTTTTATAATATTTTATAATTAAATATACCTGAAAATCCTTATTTTGACGGACAAAGCGGCTCCTCGACAAATTCTTCAAACGATTCCTCCATCGCACTCAAAATCGCGCCTTTGAGTGCCGCATCCGCCCCCAGCACCGACGGATACACTTTTACGTCAAGCCGCCCGAATTTTGAATCTACGAGCTCGTTTTCAATATATTGAATCGCCTCTTTCCCGAATGATGCAACTTCACCGTGTATAATGACGTTTCCAAAATCCATGAACTCAACTATATTGCGAAGCGTACGCGAATATATATCGAAAAAGCCGTTGAATTTTCTTACGGTTTCCGCATCTCCCCGCCGATAAGCTTCCGCGTTGCTCTCGGAACCAAAATTTTCCTTGGCAAACAAACCGATATATGGCGACATGAAATAATGCGCACGATATTCGTCCAGTCCCTTGTTATATTTTGCGAGTGTTTCTCCGTACACATCTATATCGAGCAACCCCAGTTCGCCGGCAAAACCGTGTTGACCGGTAAAAAGCTCTCCGTTTATAAACATCGCGCACCCGAGATCATCCACAAATAAAGTATTGTAAATATCGACATCCGAATTGTAGCGTTTCTCCGCAATAATTTCGAACACCACGTTGGTATTGATGCAAACAGGGACAGCAAATGTTTCGCCAAACATTTTTTTCAAATTGACATCTCTACTGTTTTGTATCGAAGGGGCATAAATGAATTCACCCGTATACTTATTTATTTTGCCTCCCATACCTACGGATATGGCGTATAATCTCTTGCCGCTTTCGGAAAGGTAATTTTTCAATAACTCTATAACAGAAGAAAACACATCCGCGGTAAGTTTTTCATACGATAAATCGATGTTGTACAACTCTTTCCCGGCAAAATCACAGATAGTAAGCGTTATTTTTTTTTTGACTATAACGGCTGCCACCACCCCGACTTGCGCGTTAATCCGCAACATATACGGGCGGCGACCTCGCACTACGTATTCCGCATCGGTCTTTTCAAGCATCCCGGCGGCAATCATTTCATCGGTAATATTTGCCGTGCCACCTACACTCAAATTGATTTTTCGCGCTATATCGCTGCAGCACAGCGAACCGTTCGCACACAGCAGTTTCAAAATTTCTTTCTTATTCGATTTTCTCAGGTCGATCAGATTCCCCCCCGAAACCTTTTTCCGTTTTACCATGCTTTATCACCGTTTCATTGATTGTTTTTTTATTGTATCATAAATAAATGAAAGCGTCAAGCATTACCGCTGATCTCGCCGCCAATCCAAATGCACATATAATATCGTTCTTTGATCAATAAATTAACAACTGCTGTTCAGCCTTTCGGCATTTGGTT
>ERZ1643249.3566-NODE-3566-length-13627-cov-4.632847_pt1 | contig 13627 bp, 24 predicted proteins | sample MGYA00579263_ERZ1643249 | MGnify/ENA primary metagenome ERZ1643249 (study PRJEB29033, sample SAMEA4952264) | chicken gut metagenome | biome: Broiler Chicken; feature: Gastrointestinal Tract; material: Caecum | place: Ireland | collected 2018 | study: Broiler...
TAATTGTCGTCTATTTAGGACGTTTAGCGCCATATTTACTTCTGCCTTGTTTACGTTTTTGAACAGCAGCAGTATCTAGTGCGCCACGAACCACATGATATCTAACACCTGGTAGGTCAGGAACACGTCCGCCACGAACAAGCACAACATTGTGTTCTTGAAGATTGTGACCTTCACCTGGAATATAACAAGTGGTTTCTTTGCCATTAGATAAACGTACTCTACAAATTTTACGTAAAGCAGAGTTAGGTTTTTTAGGTGTAGTAGTTGTGACAGTCAAACAAACACCACGTTTTTGTGGGCATTCATCTAAAAGAATAGATTGACTTTTCGCAACCTGTTTTACTCTACCTTTTCTAACTAATTGATTAACTGTAGGCATTATACCCTCCTTAAAAAATTTTGCAACCTCTTTTGGCTAACGCCAGTATAGACAAAGCAGCAATAAGTCTATAACAAATCAATTATATAAAATAGCAAACAAATTGTCAATAGTTTTATGAATTAAATATCCACAATTTGCACAAATTTATAAACAAAAATACACATTTAAAAGTATTGAAGTTATTTATGATAAAAATTAAAAATATAAACTAAATTAATTTGTATTTTATAATTATTTCATATTTTTTATTAACGTTTTAATACTTTGTTTACTTTCATTAGATAAATTTTGGTATAAATCAATAATTTCTTTTATTTCAGAATAATCAGAAAGATTTCTAAAAAAGAATTCTTCTGGTGTTGAACCACAAATTTCAATAGCATTTAATAAGACTTCACTCGGCATTTCAAAATCACCATTATCAAACTTGGCTATATAAGCAATTGATTTATCTAGCAATGCTGATAATTCTCTTGCCGACATTTTTGCTCTATTCCTTATATATCCTAATCTATTTATCAAAAATTTTCTTTTTTCATTGATATCTTTTCTCATATTAGCACCTCATAAATAAAGTGTAATTTAAACGAAAAGACTATCCGATAACTCACATTGGTAAAAATATATTGAAATTCAATTTTTTTGTGTTATAATAATAATTACAATTAATTTTTACCAAAGAGATTATATAGGAGAGTTATGTTAAATAAAAGTTGTTCGTTTATTGGTCATAGAACAATACAACACACAAAAGAATTAGAAATAAAAATTAACAATTTAATTGAATGTTTAATAATTAAATTTGATGTGTCAAATTTTTTATTCGGAAGCCGCAGCGAATTTAATACACTTTGTTATTCTATTGTGAGTAAATTAAAAGAAAAATATACTAATATAAAAAGGATATCATATACATGCAAAAGTGAAATATGTATTTACGAAAAAGAACGAGATTATTGGGAAAATGTTTTATTTAGAATTTCTAACAAAAAAATAAGTTTATTTGGCATGGAAGAAGAGGTCGAACATAAAACAAAATACACTGCTGGTAAAGCAAGTTATATTGAAAGAAATTTTGCAATGATTGACGATAGTGATTACTGCATTTTTTATTATGATAACAACTATAAACCTAACGTGAATTCAAAAAAGAAATTCTGTTCTTCTAATAGTGGTACAAAAATTGCTTATGAATATGCAAAAAGAAAAAAGAAAATTATTTATAACATATTTTAATAAAAAGAAAAAGCCAAAAATTGCTGGCTTTTTATAAAATTTTATTTATAAATATTTATTATATATTATTCCCTATATTTGAAGTATGAAATAACCAATCACTAATTTCTTCATTTATTTCCAATTGTTTAAGTGCTCGTTCTCTCATTTTTGAAAATTTAATTGGATAATATTGTATTGCTCTATTCAATTCCTCAATGACAACCGCATGTAAAAATCTTGTATCACTGAAATAATCTTTATCCAAATCTTGATAAGGAAATTCTCTTTTAAAATAGGAATAAAAATCACGTCCTGATTGAGTAGGTTCTATTTTAATTCTTCCTATCAAATCAAGATAAAAATATGGTTCATTTTCATTTTTTTGTACCCTGAAATGACCATCTTGAAAACTATCTATATTATAAAATGAATCTTTTTCTTTATTATATTTATCCAATATTGTCCATTTTGAATTTTCTTTCTTTTGAATCGCTACAAAATATTCATTTAAAGGTTTTATATTATAAAGTTGTTCTCTCTTCTCCCCATTTGGAAATTTTAATGTTATATTGCCTATGTATCCAGAAACATATATTTTATCCATTGTATTTTCTCCTTAATGTTTAAATTTTATCATGCAAAATATCCATTGTCAATACTAATTTATATTTCCAGTCAGTTGCACTGTACTGAAATGGCTATTCACCATATCTTGAAGTTTTTTTGTAATTTGTTGTCTAAGCGCATATTGTTTGATTGAAGTATTATATTCTGCCGGATATTCTGTCACAACTCTTTTCACGTATTCCTGCACAACTGCGAGCAAAAACCTGACATCTGTTAACCAATATGTCTTAAAATCATTGAAATCTTTTTCACCATTAATGAATTGAAAAAATGCTTTGCCAGATTCTGTCTTGTTGTCTGTTGTCCTGCCAATTAAATCACGATATTTATTAGATAAATTATCTTTATCCCTAACGACAAAAAAACCATCTTCAAATTTTAAAATTTCACCAAATGTTTCGCTGAAATTTCCGAATTTATCTGCAATTTTCCATAAATCATTTTTTGTACTTTGAATTGCTAAAAAATCATGATATACTTTGATATCTTTTACATTTATTTTTTTACCTGTCACAAAAGTTATCTCGTAATTGCCGGTTTCTCCAACAATCATAGGCTTTTGATTTTCTTCAAAATTTTCATTGTTATACATAATTCCTCCATAAGACGTGGTCAGATAATACCACGTTAATATATGCTTGTCAATATTAAAATATATATATTTTTGTCGAATTCTATTGAAAAATATAAAAAATTCTGTTATAATATAATAAATAATAAATTTAAGGAGTGAGTTATGAACGAAGATAAGGAAAAGAAAGCAATTTATCGAGTTCTATACAACAAGGAAGAGCGCACTTGGCAAATAAAAAAAGATGGTGCAAAGCGTGTGATTTCATCTTTCCCTACAAAAGATGAAGCCCTAAAACGAGTGAAAGAACTCAGCGAAAGCAATGATTTGAATTACATTGTACATAAAAAAGATGGCAAATTTCAAAAGAAAAAATAAAATAAAAAACTGCATATATTTTATGCAGTTTTTTCATACCTTAATTATAACGAATATCCAAATGTTCCTTCATTTTCACTGTAATAAAATTGTTGATTGATTGTATCATATACACATACTGTTCCATTGCTATCTACTACTGGAATTAACATTAATTCATCCTCATCATCCCAAATATGCATATAATAAAACCTTCCATCAAATGGTCTGTTATCAAAACTTGTTCCAGTATGTAAATTAAATAAACAAATCTGTACACCAGAATATACTTGGTCCACACTCCAATCTGTGCATGTAAAGGTCTTACTTTCAGTTCCGTTTTTATAAAAGATATTATTTATAAAAGTATCTACTTGTTCAGTATTTTCCATACTAGGCACAGTGTAAGAAGAGTGCGTTTGAGTACCCCAAATTGGCCAAATAGAAGTACCACTAACATAAAACAGACCAAATGCCGAATTGTTCTGTGCTCTTCTAGCGCCAAACACCCAACCTTCTGTGTCTGTGGATAAATATTTTATCTCACAACATGAATTTTGATTAGCATAATAATCCAACAGAATATATGGATTAGTACTACTTTCATCAGTTGTCAAATAGTCTAATCGTGTGTATGTTGCAACATCTGTGTCAGTATCTACTTCTTCCACTAAATAATAAACCGCAAATAAAGCATCTGTTGGATACACTCCTGTTTCATCTTCTGGCAAAGTGGACTGTATTGCAAGAGCAGTGAATGTCACTTCGATAGAGGTTTGTTTGAAATCATTTGTAAACTCATCCCCATTTAGTGTAAATGATAAATTAACAGAATCACTCTGTCTTGCATTTAACAAACTAGCAGGTGCAGTATTATTTTCTAAATTTATATTATCTATTCTTTCAGCATCCAGATTGTAATAATAAATAAACACATAACTATTGCTATTAATTTCAAATTTTAATTTCAATTTAACAATAGTATAAACCGCTTCATTACCAGTATTTGATATAGACAAAGAATTGAAACTAATTGTACTTCCTGGATAAACATTATTCAAATATGTAGTAGTAAAACTTGAATCTGTCATGCTTGTTGAACCAGATGTTATGTCAACTTCTAGTGTTGCAAAAGTTGGAGTATCTTCGTATCTTGCTCGTGCAGTGAACCAAGCATACACATTTGATGATACTAAAATCAGTAAAAAAAGAACCAAAATCAAACTAACTAATATTTTACTTATATTAGATTGTTTTTGCTTCATAATTCCCCTTTATTTAATTTTATTCTACCATAATATAAAATTAATGTCAAAAAAAACAAAATAATATTAAAAATTAACTTAATTACTATTTTTTATAATATTTATTAAAATTTTATAAAATTTAAAATTAATTAATAAAATATATTTAAATAATAAATTAAATAAAAAATAATTTAATTTTTATTTTGTTTTTTAAATAAAAAAAGGACTTAAGTCCTTTTTATATCAATTCAATAATTGCCATTTCAGCATTGTCACCTTTGCGAATTCCTGTTCTAATTATTCTAGTATATCCACCCTTAGTGCCTAGTTCTTTTGCTCTTTCAGCATATTTAGGTGCATATATGTTAAATATTTTTTCTAGAAGCGGATTTTTAATATTATCTATACGCAATAGATAATCAGCTTTTTTCTCGCCTGGTTTGCGTTCTTCTTTTACTGAATAAACTTTTGACATAATCTTTCTACGTGCAGCAAGTTTTTTAGGTCCATCGTTTAATACTTCACGAGTGACCTTTTCACCTTTCTTGTTGACACTTGTCTTTTGAACAGTGATTACATCTTCATAAGAATTAATAGCAAGAGTTAAAAGTCTTTCAGTATAACTTCTAAGTGATTTTGCTCTGGCAAGAGTTGTCTCAATCTTTCCTTTCCAAAGAAGGTCAGTAGCCTGATTTCTCATCATAGCTAATCTCTCTTCGGTAGGACGTCCTAATTGTTTCACTTTCATACTGGCACTCCTTAATAATTTTCATTTCCTTCAAGGATAATTCCATAAGATTCAAGTTTATTGATAACTTCTTCCATTGATTTAGCACCCATATTACGTACTTTCATCATTTCTGCACGTGTCTTCTTAGCAAGGTCACCCACTGTATCAATACCTGCTCTCTTCAAGCAGTTATAACTACGAACACTTAATTCCATTTCCTCGATAGGTTTTTCGAATAATTTTGTTCTTTCGTCTTCTTTTCTAGCAACTAAAATGTTCATTCCGTCCATTCCTTCAACAAGTTCTACGAACATAGTTGCATAATCATTTAATAATTTAGCAGAAAGTGCAACGACTTCTTTTGCACTAACTGTACCACGTGTCTGAACATCTAAAACAAGTTTGTCGAAGTCTAGGCTACGACCAACACGACTAGATTGAACTTCAAAATTGACACGTTTAACAGGAGTAAACAATGAATCAATCGCAATAAAATCTACTTCATCTGAAAAATCTTTATTGACACTAGCTGGAACATAACCTCTACCTCTGCCAACGTAAAGAGTCATATCAAGGTCTGCATCGTCATCTATTGTGCAAATATATAAGTCTGGATTGACAATACTTATACCATTTTCACATTCAATGTCCTTTGCATATACAACTGCTGGACCTTTCTTTTTGAGTGTCATTGTACCTTTGAAATCTTCATCGGTGCTTTCTGTCTTCACTGCAAGAGCTTTGATATTCAAAACGATATCTGGCACATCTTCTGTCACACCTTTTATCGTTGAAAACTCATGCAATACATTTTTAATTTTAATGCCTACAACGGCAGAACCTGGCAAAGAACTAAGCAAAGTTCTTCTAAGCATATTACCAATAGTAATACCGAAGCCTTTTTCTAATGGTTCAACAGTAATAATTGCATGTGCACCATTGTCTTGTTCTTCCAAAGATATTTTTGGTTTTTCGTTTTCCATCATAATTCGTTTCTCCTATTATCTTGAATAAAATTCTACAATCAAATGTTCTTGAATGTTCATATCTATATCATCACGTTCAGGAAGTGCAAGCACTTTACCAGTGAGACTTTTTGGGTCAAACTCCAACCACTTTGGAGTATTTACTTTTGCTTCTTTCAAGGCTTTGAACATTTCAATATTTTGTTTGTTTTCTTTGATTTGAATCACATCTCCCACTTTAACTTGATAAGAAGGTATATTTACTTTCTTGCCATTAACAGTGATATGTCCATGATTTACAATCTGTCTTGATTCTGAACGAGAAGAACCAATACCCATACGATAAACCACATTGTCCAATCTTAATTCAAGCATCTTCAATAATGCCCAACCCGTACCTTCTTTGCTACGAGTGGCTTTTTCATAATATATTCTGAATTGTTTTTCAAGCAATCCATAAGTTCTACGAACTTTTTGTTTTTCTCTCAACTGCATACCGTATTCAGAGAACTTTTTCTTAGCAGTACCATGCTGACCAGGAACTACTGGACGTTTGTCAAACGAACATTTAGTTAGACATCTCTCGCCCTTTAAGAAAAGTTTCATACCTTCTCTACGACATTGCTTACAATCTGGGCTAGTATTTTTTGCCATATTTCCTCCTATAATCTTCTCTTCTTAGGTGGTCTGCAACCATTGTGCGGAATTGGAGAAACATCTTTGAACATCGTCACTCCTAGTCCAAATGTAGTTGCAGCACGAACTGCTGCTTCTCTACCGCCACCAGTACCAGCACCCTTAATATAGATAGCAATCTTGTTGATACCAAAAGAGCTAGCCTTGCTCAAAACATCTTCAACAACTTGTTGAGCAACGAATGGTGTACTCTTTTTAGCACCTCTATATCCCAATTTACCAGCACTGCTCTGTGCTAATTGATTGCCTTGACTATCTGTTAAAGATACTAATGTATTGTTAGAACTAGCTTGAATGTGCACAGCACCTTCACCATTACTAACTAAAATTTTCTTTTTCTTTGTTTCTTTTTTAGTAGCCATTATTTACTCCTTATTACTTCTTCTTATTAGCTATTGTCACCCTAGGACCTTTACGTGTACGTGCATTACGTTGTGTAGATTGCCCTCTAACTGGTAGGTTAGCGATATGTCTAAGTCCACGATAACATCTAATTTCTTTCAAACGTTTGATGTCCATAGCGACATTTTTACGTTTTTCACCTTCCACGACAAAATTAGCCTCTATATATTTACGAATAGAAGCGATTTCATTTTCTGTAAGGTCTTTTACTCGGGTATCAGGATTGATACCAGTAGCCTCTAAAATTTTATTAGCACTGGTTCTTCCAATTCCATAAATATAAGTAAGCCCGATTTCTACTCTTTTTTCATTAGGTAAATCCACGCCTGATATACGTGCCATAATTTTTCCTCCACTTAATGTAATTTATTTACTCACAATGCCAAATTGCCGCGAGACATTGTGCTTATTTTCGAATTTATTAACCTTGACGTTGTTTGTGCTTAGGATTCTTTGAGCAAATAACCATAACTCTGCCATTACGTTTAATCACTTTACATTTTTCGCACATTGGTTTAACTGATGGTCTAACTTTCATAATTTCTCCTTCTAGTTTTTATCTCTCCAAACAATTCGACCTTTCGTCAAATCGTACGGACTCATCTCTACTTTCACTTTATCACCAACTAATATCTTGATATAATTGGTACGCAATTTACCAGAGATATAAGCTGTAATTACATGGTTGTTCATAATCTTAACCTTGAAGTTGGTATTACCTAACACTTCAATTACTTCGCCCTCTGCTTCAATAAGGTCTCCTTTCGACATACTACTCCTTTACCATATAAACTTTAATCATTTTATAGATTTCTGTATTTGTTGCAAGTGACGAATTAATCTTTTTGATTATGTCGTCATCGTGTCCAACTTTTATCAAGTGCCTTGAATTTTTTTTCTTCGGCTTGTCCATAGTTCTATACTTACCATCTATTATATCAAGATATCCGTTTTTGTCAATAGATGTGACTATAAATAAGCGATTTTTATCGTGTCCTGATAGTGATTTCACTATGTCTCCCACTGAAAATTCTATATCCATAACACTCCTATAAAGTCAAGATTTCAACACCTGTATCTGTAATTAGAACTGTGTTTTCGTAATGTGCACTATCAAGTCCGTCCTGTGTTGTCACAGTCCAATCATTGTCTTCTAAATACACATAACGTTTTCCCATAGTAGACATTGGTTCAATCGCCAAGGTCATACCAGATTGTAAAACCACACCGGAATTATAGTTGCCATAGTTTAAGACTTGTGGGTCTTCATGAAGCTTTGTACCAATTCCATGTCCGCACAATTCTCGAACCACACCATATCCACGTTCTTCCAAATAAACCTGAATTCTGTGGCTAATGTGACCCAATCTATCGCCCGCTTTAATTCCTTTAATTCCTTCAAAGAAGGATTGTCTAGTGGCTTCAATTAATTTTGCCTTCTCAATAGATATGTTGCCAACAGCAAACGTCCTTGCTGCGTCCGAATGATAACCTTGCCAAATCACTCCACAATCAATGGAGATAATATCTCCTTCTTTTAGTGGCTCATCTGAGCAGAATCCGTGCACCACTTGTGCATTAACACTGGCACAAATCGTGTACGGAAACCCCTCATAGTTTAAAAAGGAAGGTTTTGCACCTTGTGAAATAATGTAATTATAGGCCAAATCGTTAAGGTGCGCACTGGTTTGGCCGGGATAGATAGATTGCTCAATTAGGTCAAGAGTCTGTTTTAATATCTTGCCTGCTTTTCGCATCTTCTCAATTTGTTCGTTATTTTTTATAGTTATGTTCATTTTATTACCTTCATAACTGCTTTTAATACTTCATTTGGAGTCTTGGAAGCATCTATTTCTACCAAAACTCCACTTTCTCTGTATCTTTTGATTAATGGTTCAGTTTCTAATCTATATTGTTCAAATCGTTTATTCGCTACCTCAGGTGTATCATCGCTACGAACTGTCAATTTACCATTGCAAACTGGACATACCAAATCTGGACATTTCACTCTTGTAGTGATATTCCCACATTTTGAACAAGTTAGTCTATTCATAATGCGCTTTAATGCATCTTCTTTTTTCAAATTTAAATAAATTGCAAGGTCTACATTACAAATCTTATCTAACTCATCAGCTTGCTCTCTACTCCTAGGAAAACCATCAAAGATAACAATAGATTTTTTGTTATCAGACAATTTTTTATTGATTGTATCCATAACGATATTAGTATCAACTAGTTCGCCTTTATCCATCTTTGATTTTATCAATTTCCCTAACTTTGAACCTGTTGCAATCTCATCTCTAAGCGATGAGCCAACTGACACTAATAAGAAATCTAAATGCTTTGATAAATCTTGTACCAAAGTTCCCTTTCCTGAACCTTGAATACCCAATAGAACAATATTCATTTTCACCCCTATTTCAAAAATCCTCTATAATTTTTCATCATCATTTGAGCTTCTAATTGCTTGTTGAATTCAAGCGCAACCGAAACGACAATCAGCATACCAGTAGCACTGAATGCACTATTCAATCCGCTTGCACCAATTCCGGTAAATACCAATGTAGGAATCAATGCCATGAACGCCAAGAATATAGCACCAAATAATGTTATACGTTTGTTGATACTACTCAAATACTGTGATGTAGGTTTTCCTGGACGAATTCCTGGAATAAAACCACCATTTTGTTGAATTTGCCTACTAATCTCATCAGTATCAAAGTTTATCATAGTATAGAAGTATGCAAATGCCAAGATTAAAAGTGCCAACAATACTGCATAGACCCAACTGCCCGCACCTATCCAAGTATTCCACCACTGAACAAATCCACTGCTTGAATCTGAATCAAAAATACTCATCAATAATTGTGGGAAAGTGAGTAAAGCACTTGCAAATATAATTGGCATAACGCCATTTGCATTCACTCTAATAGGGATATAGGTGGATTGACCACCATATAGTTTTCTACCCTTCATTTGTTTTGCATATTGAACTCCAACCTTACGTTCTCCGCCGTCAACAAATACAACGAGAGCAAAGATTGCAATCAATGCTACAAGGAACAAAACTAATTGCCAAATTGCTGTCTGAGTAGTTTCCCCACCAACGAATAAGTTTTGGAAATTGCCCATAATAGCACTAGCAGCACTGGATAGAATACCTACAAATATCAATAATGACATACCATTACCGATACCAATTTCTGTAATTTTTTCGCCAAGCCATACAGTGAACATTGCACCTGCAACTAGCATGATAACAATAAATGTATAGCATAGCACTTCGCTTCCACCAAATATTTCAATATGTGCGCTACCAGCCGTACCAAATCCTACTGCGATTCCTATTGCCTGAGCAAGAGCGATAATCAAAGCAGCAATCTTTGTATACATACTAATCTTCTTTCTTCCGTCAGCACCCTCTTTGGATAGACGTTGCCAACTTGGAATAACAGCTGCAAGTAATTGAATTATAATTGACGCAGTAATATAAGGAGAAACACCGAGCGCTAAGAATGAACCTTGGGCAAGCGCACCACCGCTCACTGAGCTTAGCAAGCTCAAAAATGTACTTCCTTCAACATTGACGCCAAGTGCTTCGCTGTCTATGCCAGGTATTGGCAACCAACAGCCTAGACGATAAACAAAGAGCAAAACCAAAGTCAAAATCAACTTGTTTCTTACTTCTTTGATTTTAAATGCGTCAGCTAATGTCTTAAACATTATACCTCCTCTACACTGCCACCTTGTGCTGTAATCTTTTCTTTCGCTTGTGTGGTAAATTTATTTGCCACAACTTTTAGAGCAACAGACAAATCTCCATTACCTAAAATTTTAACGCCATCTTTTTCAATCTTTGACAAGATTCCACTTTCAAGAAGTTTGACAGCATCAACCACTGTATTAGGTTCAAAACTGTTAAGTTGACTAACATTAACAATAGAATACACCTTTTTGAATTTAGCATTACTAAATCCACGAGCAGGTAATCTTCTGTATAATGGGTTCTGACCACCTTCAAATCCTGGACGGACACCGCCACCGCTTCTTGCGTTCTGACCTTTATGTCCCTTACCAGATGTCTTACCAATTCCGCTACCGATACCTCTTCCTAGTCTTTTCTTGCTAGTTTTTTCTCCGTCAGCATTTTTTAAATCGTGTATATACATAACTTTCTCCTTTATGCGTCTTCTTCCACTTTTAACAAGTGTTTAACTTTGAAGATACTACCTCTAATGCAATCATTATCTGGAAGGACTCTTGTCTGACCTAACTTTCTGAAACCTAATGCTTCAAGAATCTTCGCTTGACGTTTGTTAAAGCCTGTTGCACTTTTAACTAATGTCACTTTTATAGTCTTTTCTTGCTTCTTTGCCATAAGTCCTCCTAAATTTCTTCAACTGATTTACCACGTAGCATAGCAACTTGTTCTTTCGTTCTCAAATTTTTCAAGCCGTTTAAAGTAGCTCTAACCACGTTGATTTTATCAGTAGAACCATAAATTTTTGCGCTAATATCAGTATAACCAGCCATTTCAAACACTGTACGAGCAGCACCACCAGCAATCAGACCGCTACCCTTTTTAGAAGGAAGCATTTTTACGTTGGTCTTAGCAAATTTACCGATAGTTTCGTGCGGGATAGTTCCATCAATAATAGCAACATTAATAACAGCTTTTTTAGCAGCCTTAGTTGCTTTTTCAATAGCAGCAGGTACTTCACTTGCTTTTGCAATTCCCATACCAACTCTACCTTTTTTATCTCCTACTACAACAAGAGCAGAGAAACGCATAGTACGTCCACCTTTGACAACCTTGGTGACTCTTCTCACATCAAGCATTTTCTTGTCAAATTCGTCTTTTTCTTCAACCCTTGGTTTTCTAAATTCACGTTTTTGTTGTGCCATAATTTCTCCTTAAAATTTCAAGCCAGCAGCTCTTGCGCCGTCAGCAAGTTCTTTTACTCTTCCTGTATAAAGGTATCCGCCACGGTCGAACACTACTTCTTCAATTTTTTTCTTTTTAGCGAGACGAGCAATCTCACCACCAACGTATTTAGCCTGTTCTTTATTAGTCATACCTTTTACTTTTGCTTGTATTTCTTTTTGAGTAGTATTACATGCAACTAGTGTCTTGCCAGTTGTGTCATCGATAATTTGTGCATATATATGATTTAAACTTCTATAAACACATAGTCTTGGACGAACACTTGTGCCTGTTAAGTCGTGACGTAATTTGATATGACGTTTAACACGTTGAGCATTTTTATTAATCTTACTAATCATAACTTAACCTCCTACTTCTTCTTACCTGCCGACTTACCAGGTTTTAAGATTACACGTTCATCAGAATATTGTATACCATAACCATGATAAGGTTCGATAGGTCTTAATGCTTTAATTTTAGCAGCAATTTCGCCAACCAATTCTTTATTAGCACCTTTTACTAATATAGTATTGTTATCAGGAACTTCAAGAGTAATCCCTTCCACTTCTTCAAATTCTACTGGGTGGCTCAATCCTAAATTCATTACTAATTTTTTTCCTTGTTTTGACAACTTATAACCAACGCCTTTAACAGTTAAAGATTTTTTGAATCCGTCTTTTACACCAATAATCATATTATTGATAAGCTGACGATACAAACCTTGTTTTGCGTTAGAATCTCTTGTGTCATCATTGCGAGTGACGAAGATTTGGTTGTCTTTTATTTCAACTGTGACATTATTTGAATATGATTGTGACAAAGTCTCTTTTGCACCTTTAACTGTCACAACGTTATCTTTAATATCTACGGTCACACCCGCTGGTATTGAGATAGGTAATTTTCCAATTCTTGACATACTTCACCTCTCTACCATACGTAGGCGAGCACTTCGCCACCTACATTCAATTTTCTAGCACTTTTATCTGTGATGATACCTTTGCTAGTAGAAACAATTGCTATTCCTAAACCGTTAAGAACTTTTGGTAATTGTTCAGTATTAGCATAAATTCTTAATCCCGGTTTGCTGATTCTTTTAAGTCCTTGGATAACTTTTTCACCATTAGGACCATATTTTAGTGTGATTTCAATCATCTTGATTCCATTATCAACGATAGACTTGTAATCTACAATATAACCTTCATCTTTCAAGATTTTGGCAATCGCAAGTTTCGTATTAGATTGTGGAACAAGAACACTTTCGTGCTTATTAGCATTCGCATTACGAATACGAGTAAGCATATCTGCGATAGGGTCTATACTTATCATACTACTCTCCTTTTACCAACTAGCCTTCTTAACGCCAGGGATTTCTCCTTTGCTAGCCAAGTTTCTAAAACATATTCTGCAAATTCCATATTTTTTAAGTACGGCATGTGGACGACCGCAAATAGAACATCTCGTGTATTCACGAGTTGTGAACTTTTGCTTTCTTTTTTGTTTATTTA
>ERZ1643249.3568-NODE-3568-length-13620-cov-228.962256_pt1 | contig 13620 bp, 9 predicted proteins | sample MGYA00579263_ERZ1643249 | MGnify/ENA primary metagenome ERZ1643249 (study PRJEB29033, sample SAMEA4952264) | chicken gut metagenome | biome: Broiler Chicken; feature: Gastrointestinal Tract; material: Caecum | place: Ireland | collected 2018 | study: Broiler...
AAACAGGCGAAACCGAAGGAACGCAAGGCGAAACAGGTGAAACTGAAGGAACTCAAGGCGAAACAGGTGAAACTGAAGGAACTCAGGGCGAAACAGGTGAAACTGAAGGAACCCAGGGCGAAACAGGTGAAACTGAAGGAACTCAGGGTGAAACAGGTGAAACTGAAGGAACTCAGGGTGAAACAGGTGAAACTGAAGGAACTCAAGGTGAACAATCTCAAACTGACGCCGAAGCAGAAGCTCAAAAAATAATTGAAGAAGCTCAACAAGAGGAAGCATACTGGGAAGAGCAGAAAGCTAAAGCAGACGCAGAAGCGCAGGCTGAAAAAGAAAGAGCGGAAGCAGAAGCTGCAGAAGCAGCAAGAATACAGCAAGAAGCAGCCGAGCAGGAAGCAGAATGGGCTAAAAAGCAGCAGGAAGCCGCTGCCGCTGCAGAAGCTGAAGCAAAAAGGGCGGAAGCAGAAGCTGCAGAAGCAGCAAGAATACAGCAAGAAGCAGCTCAACAGGAAGCAGAATGGGCTCAGAAACAGCAGGAAGCCGCTGCTGCATCAGAAGCTGAAGCAGCTAGAGCCGAAGCAGATGCCGCAGCAGCAGCCGAAGCACTGCAGCAAGCTCAGCAAGGTCAAACCGAAGGTGCTTCTGAAGACGCTCAACAGTAATACAAAAATACTTATTTTTAACAAACAAAAGCGGGATTTATATCCCGCTTTTTTGTAATAAATCGCAATAAATGCCTGAAAAAAAGCAATAATTTTTATTCAGGAGTTTATTATTTGTATATGGAAAATGGAAGGTAATGGTATGCAAGTAAACTCAATAAATCAAAATTATTCATCTATGAATTTCTCAGGTATCTTTAGTAAAAGAAATACGGTAAAAACTGAAGATAACGACCAGAAACAAAATAATTCAACAATTCCAGTTTATTCTCCAAAATCATCAGCAAAAACAAGAGCAGTAGCAATTGCTGTTGCGGCAATGATGGCATTGTCCTTGACTGCTTGTAACGGCGGTAATGATAAAACTCCTGAAGAAGTTACCGAAGAAACAATTGAAGCCGTTCAGGAAATGGATGACTTGAGTTTATTATTCCTTTCAAAAATTACACCGGAGCAGATGGCTCAGTTTACTCCTGAACAGCTTATAGAGCTTGCTCAGGCTTTGAGAGTATATAACATAGACATTGGAGAAATCGGTGATAACTCAAATGTACAGATAAATGCTCAGGTTATAGACGGAACATTCGGAGATGGTGTTGTTATCAGCTTTGTAAACGGTTCTGATGATGTGGCTATTGATGATAGTCAGGTCGGCGGCGAAAACTCCGATGTCGGCGGAACTGTCATGGAAGATGGTACAATCAAATATTATATGATTAAGAACGGTGATAAAGGCTATGTTCCGATGACAAAAGAAGAAGCAACAGCTTATCTCGGATATGAACCGACTGTCGAAGGAGACAATACCTCAGCAACGTCTTCTGCTGCGGAAGATGAAAGTGGCGCAGAACCTGCAGCAAACGAAACAGGAACAAAACCGACCCGTGCATCAGGAGCTCCTGATAGCGGAAATTATTGGAGAGATGAAGCTAAAACGGTAAGCGACACATGGAGCGAGATGACATCAAAAGATAGTATTGTTGAAGCTACTGCAGATTATGCTTCTTTGAGTAACAAGCCTTTTGAGTTTGCCGCATTCTTGAAAGGAGAAGGCAAAACAGCAAAAACAGGAGAACCGGAAACTGAACTTGACGCACAGGAACTTGTTTATGGTAATGCTGAAGCATTTCAAAATCTTTATGCAGCCCTCAATGATGAAAATATTCTTGCTAAATACAATCTTTCAGGATGCGGAGAGGATATAAAATCTTACTTAGACGGATTTGATAAAGGTGACTTTAATCAAGACGGCGATTATAGCGATGATTATAAATACCTTCCTGACGGAACTGAAAATCCTGACAAAAAGAACTAATAATCACTGAATACACGAGCTTTGAGCGCTTTTGAATAAGTCTGATTCATATGAGCATAATCAAAGATGATTATACCATCAGCCTTGGCTTCTCTCAGGGTTTTTATCTGCGTTAGCATATCTATATAACTGCTGTTTGAGAATGGTTGAAATATTCCCGGATATATTTTTGTTCTGTTTCTGGAATAATTTTTTATTGTTGAAATATAGTTCTTTGTCAGATTTTCACCGCTAGTCATAATCAATGGTGTAAGAGCATCCAAATAACCGTTGCTTGCCCACAAAGACCATTTTTGCAGCTTTTCAATTTCTGCCTGAGAGCGGTCAGGGAAGATGACGGCAGATAGAAGCAGATTATTTTTCTTATTTTTTACAGCCCTTGCTTTGAGTATAAAATCTGTTATTTTCCCCTGTCTGTATGCAACCCACCTGCTCCACATAGGAGAAGAAGAATCAAGCGTAACAGGATCAACACCATAGAGCTTTTGAAATTCACCTCTTGCGTATGTGCTGTATCCCCAGTTTGTTTGAGCATAACCGAAATAGTCTGACGGGCTAGAACGGGGATATCTTATGTAATCAAGGTTTATACCATCAACCTCATATTTTGTAACCAGTTCTGCAAGAACTGAAACCAGAAATTTTTGAACTTCAGGATTTGCAGGGTCGAGGAAAAACCCGGAGTGTTCAGAGGCACATGGCACAATTGATGAGGAGGCAACATATTGCTTTTGGATATTTGCCCAGTTCGGATAAATTGCAAGAATATGTTTCGGAGATGAGTTTATCGGCGCATTTCCGACATAAAAAGCCTGAAACCAGGCATGCAGTTTCATATTCCTTTTGTGTGCTTCTTCAACCCATATTTCCATAAGATCTTCATCATGAGGGAATTTGGGGTTTACTCTGATGAGCCCGTAATTTTGCATAACACGGCTCGGGTATATGGTCATTCCATGATAAAATGCTTCAAGAAAAACATTATCAATGCCTGCTTCCTGAATTTTATTCAAAGTGTTGCATATCTGCGATTTTGATGTTTCCGTAGGTCTTATCCATATTCCCTTGAATTCATTTGTTTTTGCAGGCAATGCATATACAAGAGCGTTGTTTGTATAAATAATCGCATCTTTTGCATAAGATTTTGCTCTATCTGGATTTGTTTGCTCGCATTCTTTTGCTTTTTGCAGGTATTCTTGCGCTTTGAGTAAAAATTTATCGGTTCTCGAAAAATCATATTGCGCATAGGTCTTTTTTATTGCGCTCAGTGTTCTGTTTATTTCGTTATAGTTGCTTTCTGCTTCAAATATAAAGCTTGCATCTTCTATTATTGCGGTAAGAATATTGTTTTCCGTATCTATATTAATTCTTGCTCCTACCGTTATATTTTTTTCTATCCAGTTTTTTGCAATCCCATGTCCGCTTATTACAAAACCATTTGACGGTATAAAAGAATCACTCGGAGATAATCTGATGACACGACCGTTTTCGACAATAGCTTCTTTTCCGAATTCGTTTGTCCCTGTTCTTATGCCGTATTTAGGTGTGTAAATAACCAGCTGGTTTGCTCCTCTTGCCCCGGGGTATGGTATAGGAACTCCGTTTTTGAGAAGAAGAGGGTCGATTGAGTCGATTATATATGATGATGTTTTCTTTTTTCCTTTTTGTTTTATGATGGGATTTCTATTCTGCTGAACAGGTGTTTTTCTCTTTACTACTATGCTTGAAAAGGTCTTGTCTTTTGCGGCAAAAGAATTTCCCGTGAGTATAAATAATGCTAGAAGTAAAGATAGAACGTATTTCAAAATTCTTCTCCAGAAGGTTTCCTATCATAATCGACCGGATGATAACCAATCCAATATATTATATAAGAAAATATATTACAATATAATAAAATTGTTAAATTATTAAAGTATAATTAGATAATAGACTATAATTATAATAAAAGTAAAATATGTGAGTAGAATGTAACAAAAGAAAAAACAAACCATGAAATATAAAGATTATTATGAAATATTAGGCGTCAAAAAAGAAGCTACGCCAGCCGAGATTAAGTCAGCTTATAGAAAGATGACAAAAAAATATCATCCGGATGTAAACAAAGCTCCTGATGCTGCTGAAAAATTCAAAGATATAAACGAAGCATACGAAGTTTTATCAGATCCTGCGAAGAAACAGCGTTATGATTCTTTAGGGTCTGGATGGTCAGAAGGCGCTGACTTTACGCCGCCTCCAGGGTTTGAAAACATAAGATTTGATTTTGGCAGCGGCGGACAGTCTTATGGCGGAGGCTTTGAACAGTTTGGCGGTTTTAGTGACTTTTTCTCTTCTATTTTCGGAGATATTTTGTCACAATCACAGCCAAGGCAGAGAAGGTCATCATTCAGACAGTCTGATTTTTCTGATGCTTTTTCTCAATATCAACAATCAGGTGCCCGCTCTCAAAAACAACAAAAAACTCAGCAAGCAAGTCTTGATATAACTCAGGATTTAATGCTTACCCCAGAGGAGGTTTTTAACGGTGTTACAAAGCCTGTAAGGGTTATTTTTATGGACATCTGCTCTCACTGCAAGGGAAGAGGATGCTCAAATTGTACTCACAGCGGCTTTTCTCCTGTTAATAAAATTCTCAATGTAAAAATTCCGAAGAACGTAAAAGAAGGGGCAAAAATCAGAATTTCAGGAGAAGGACGTCATGATGAATACGGGAATGCCGGAAATATTTATCTGACTGTGAAATTTGCTCCAAATAACGATTTTCGCATAGATGGGAATAATGTTACATCAGAGCTTGATATTACTCCGCAGGAAGCTGTATTGGGTGCGGTAAAACAGGTCAAAACACTCCATGGTATCGTGAAAGTAACTGTTCCTCCAAAGACCTCTTCAGATAAAATATTGCGTCTGAAAGGACTCGGCTTGAACGATAAAGGGTATCACAACGTTAAGATAAAAATTGTTATACCTCAGGATTTGACGGAGCAGGAAGTTGGTCTATACAAACAGCTTGCTGAGTTGAGAAAGAACAGCTGACCGTGAGCGGGATTTTTTCAAGAAATGAATTTTACTGGGGCGAGGAATTTCAGAAATATCTCGCAAACAGGCATGTGGCTGTATTCGGACTAGGAGGTGTCGGCGCTTTTTGTGCTGAGGCTCTTGCTCGCTCAGGAGTCGGTCATCTTTCAATTGTTGATTTTGATGTTGTATCTGAGTCAAATTTGAACAGACAGCTGCCTGCCCTTTTTTCGACTATCGGAGAGAAAAAAACGGAAGTGTTGAGAAAAAGACTTTTGGATATTAATCCTGAGGTAAAAGTTCATGTTTTTGATACTTTTGTGAGTGAAAAAAATATCGGTGATATTTTCTCAGAACGATATGATTTTGTTGCAGATGCGATAGATTCTTTCCGCTCAAAGATTGATTTGATGGAGTATTGCTTCAAAAACGGTATAAGCTTAGTCAGCTCGGCAGGTGCTGGAAACCGCCTTGACCCGACGAAGTTGTATATCTCTGATATTTCAGAGATAAAACCAAAAAACTGCCCTTTTGTATCGAGAATGTTGTCAATGTTGAGGAATAAGGGGATTACATCAGGAATTACTGTTGTAACAAGCAGAGAAAAACCAAAATCGTTGAAGAAAGTTTTCTCAGAAGAGAAAATTGTTCTTGATGATGGTGAGATTATTGAAATGAAAAAGTTTACCCCCTCAAGCACTCCTTTTGTGCCTGCTGTTGCAGGATATTTGATGGCTTATTTCATAGTTGAGAGTTTTTTGATAAACTTTAAGAATGAATAATTCAGGAATTTTGTATATTTGTCCGACACCAATCGGCAACTTGGAAGATATCACAAGGAGAGTCCTCAGAATTTTATCCGGGGTCGATGCGATTTTATGCGAAGATACAAGAGTCAGCTCGAAGTTGTTAAATCACTACGGGATAAATACAAGACTAATTTCATTTCATAAATACAGTGAAAAGGAAAAATCAGCAAAAATCCTCGCTATGTTGAAAGAAGGGCAGAATCTTGCGTTGATATCCGATGCAGGAACGCCTTTGATAAATGACCCTGGAGTGTATTTGCTTGAGGAGTTGCTGGCGGAAAATATAAAAATTGTGCCGCTTCCAGGGGCAAGTGCGTTGACCACTTTTCTTAGCGGAGTGTTTAATCCATCAGGTAAATTCTTTTTTGCAGGTTTTTTGCCGAGAACAGACAAAGAACGAGAAGCTCTTTTTGATAAGTATAAGAATACAACCATTGTTTTCTTTGAGTCACCAAACAGATTGCTTGATACATTAGCTTTTTTGGAAGCTTATTCTCCAAACAGAACGGTTGTTATCGGCAGGGAGTTAACGAAGATAAATGAAGAGATACTGCATCTGAAACCAAAAGAGGCGATAGAGTATTATCAGAGTCATGTGCTGAAAGGCGAGCTTGTTGTTGCATTGATTTCTGATGTTGAAGAAATGGCAAAAATTGAAGATGAAAAGATTTTATCTTATGCAAAAAGACTTTATAAACTTGGTTATTCAGCAAAAGATATCTCAAAAATCATATCTTCATTATTCGATGTGCCAAAAAATTATGTTTATGCTTTAATAATAAAGTAAGTTAGGTTTAGTTAACTAAAGAAAAATATGTTTGAATTCATAAAGAAAACACAATCTCAGGATTTGATAAACTACTTGCCTGATGCTGTAGTGGTTCTCGGTTATGATAAGAAAATATCAGACTGCAACATTAGGGCAGAGATGATGTTCGGATATTCGAGAAAAGATTTGCGGGGGAAGACAGCTTCTTTTTTGTTTGATGAAGGTGTTGAACCTGTTTATGATGCTATGATAAATCACAGCCGTATACCTACGAATGTCAGGACAAAAAACGGCGAGCATATTGTTGTAGAGATTACTGCTTCAGATTCCGAGCTTAATCAAAAGATTATAGTGTGTGCCCGTGATGTTACGGAAACGCATAATATGATAAAAGATATTATTGAAGATTATAAAGCAGCAAAAGAACGTTCAAAACTGCATAACAGTTTTATATCAGATATGTCTGGCGATATAAAAACACCTTTGCATTCTATTATAGGTTTTTCTCAGGCTTTGATAGACGGAGTCGGCGGGGATTTATCAGAGAAGCAGGCAAAGTATCTTGATATTATTAACAGAAATGCATCTTCGCTTTCACTTTTGATGGGAAGCGTGCTTGATATAGCAAAACTCGATGCAGGTCAGATGACTCCTGATATAAAACAATTTGATGTTATATCTTTGATAAATTTTGTTAACCAGCAGATAGAACCCAAGGCAAAAGAAAAGAAATTGGCTTATGAGGTGGATACTCAGGAGGTTGTCAAAAGAAAAATTTTCTCTGATGAGAATATGTTAAGGCAGGTGTTGCTGACTGTATTGGATAATGCAGTGAAATTTACAGAAACCGGAAATATAAAAATGAGAGTATCTCATCCTGACCTTGACTATGTAAAATATCAGGGAATGGTTGTGCCTGCTGATTATACGGATAAGTCATATTTGATGTTCAATATAACTGATACCGGTGTCGGAATTGCAGAGAGCGATTTGGATTGTATTTTTGATGAATATTCAATGGGGGCAAGGCAGAGTTCCAAAAAGTATTCAGGTTATGGTTTGAACCTTGCGATAACAAGAAAAATTCTTGAAGAGTTATCAGGGGTAATCTGGGTAGAAAGCGAAGAACGACTCGGGTCAACGTTCAGCTTTATTATTCCTATTCAGGAACCTCATAATATAGTTATACATAAGATAATAGGACAAGATGAGTAGCGTCGTTCTGAAAAATATTTCAAAATCTTACGGGAAAGTTTCTGTAATCAAGGATTTGAACTTGGAGATAAGAGATAAGGAGTTTATGGTCTTTGTCGGTCCCTCAGGCTGCGGAAAATCGACTCTTCTTAGGATAATCGCAGGTCTTGAAGATATTCAGGGCGGAGAAGTTTATATAGATGAAAAAGTTGTGAACAACCTTCATCCGAAAGACAGAGATATTGCTATGGTTTTTCAAAATTATGCTCTATATCCTCATATGAGTGTGTATGAGAATATGGCATTTGCTTTGAAAATCAGAAAAATGGATAAAAATCTCATAAGAGAAAAAATAGAGAATGTGGCAAAATCTCTGAATTTGACCGAATATTTGAACCGGAAACCAAAAGAACTCTCAGGAGGTCAAAAACAGCGTGTTGCTCTAGGAAGAGCAATGGTTCGTGAGCCGAAAGTTTTTTTGATGGATGAGCCCCTTTCAAATCTGGATGCAAAATTGAGAGTTCAGATGAGGTCAGAAATCAGAAGCTTGCACAAAAAACTTGATACTACATTTATTTATGTAACTCATGATCAGGTGGAAGCTCTCACTATGGGGGATAGGATTACTGTTCTCAACCGTGGAGAAATACAGCAGGTAGCGACGCCTGATGAAATTTATAATTATCCTGAAAATATGTTTGTTGCCGGATTTATAGGTTCACCGCAGATGAATTTTATTAATGTCAAAGTTGTTTCCGAAAATTCATTGAGCTTTGGTGATAACACTATATATTTGACATCTGACCTCATCAAAAGAAATAATCTGCTTGGCAAGGAGGTTATTGCTGGTATCAGACCGGAGCATTTGTCATTGTCTGAGTGTTCTTCTAGTAATAAAATAGAAATTACTGCAGGCATGGTTGAAATGTTAGGCAGCGAGAAAATTGTCCATTTTGAACTTCAAAATCATGATATGAGTGCCAAGTTGCCTGCCTCAGCAGAGGTTTCTTATGGAGATAAACTCTGTTTTTCTCCTGATGAGAACAAAATTCTTCTGTTTGATAAAGACTCGCAAAAAAGGTACCGGTAATATATTTTATTATTGTTTTCTTGTATCAACTTGGTTTATGCAGTCCATGAGAATGTTTATATAGGCTGTACTTTTTGGAAAATATTCTTGTAGAATTTCTGCTCTCTCTGATGGTGAGCTTGTTGTATTTAACATTCTTGCTTCTGCAGCAAATTCTTGAGAGTCAAGCAGATATTTTGCCGTATCTATTTGAGAGTCTGAGGCTGTTTCCAAAAATTGTTCTTTTTCTGCTTCAAACACTTCTAAAAATTCTTCAGTGTTCGAAATTTGTGCTGAATCAACTTCTCCAACAGGGATATCATCGATTGCATGTCCCAGTTCATGATTGAATATATGGTCATCAGCGCTGCTTGCTATAGTTTCTATTACGGGAGAGTATATACCGTTTTCAAATCTTAGTTTCCCAACTTTGTTCAGTTCTTCTGCCATATTGATGAGAACATCGCCTGGTTGTTGTTTTATCATTTCTTTAAAATCTTCATTGTCGGAAGATGATATAAATATATCTTCATCTTCTCTGAGTGTAATGTTTTTTTCTGAATCTTCAACAATCCTGTCCAGATTGATTTGTTTTGTTTCTTTGTTCGATAAGTCATTGACAGTAATAATTGAATCATCTATGCTGATATGATATTGTTTATCGTTATATGTTGATATCGCTTCATTATCGCTGATTTTTTCATAAGTTCTTGTTGTATTCATCAAAACATTGCCGTTTTTATCCACAATGTTGTACACCAACGACGAAGAACCATCCGGGGCTTTTTTGTAGGAATAATTTGTTTCTGTTCCGTTTGGAGATGTGAAGTTTTTGTTTGTTTGAAAACTTCCATCAGCATTATATGAACTGGAAGATAATTGCTGAGTATTTCCATATTGGTCTGTTCGTGAGTGAGAAAGTATTTCTCCTTCATCAGAAAGTTTGTAGAAATCTTTGTTTGATATGCTTCCGTCTTCTTTATAATTATATTCGACTATTGTGTTGCCTTTTTTTATTTTAGTTGAAGAAGGCTGGGATTCATCGCCATTGTTATAAAAATTGTATATATAATCTTGTTGATTGTTGTCCTGATTCATGTATGTATATTTATCATAGCTCAAAGAACCGTCTTGATTGTACTGCTTTTCTTGTTGTACAAATTCTCCTTTGCCGATGTATTGTATTGAATATTCATTTGCAAGAGAATTGTCGTCATAATAAGAGTTTTGATTAAATTGAACACGTTCTCCTGAATGTATATCTTTTATTAGTTTGGTGTGGACATTTGATGTTTTTTGTTCGATAAGTCTATATTGTTCGCCGGTATTTCTATCTGAAATAATATATTCAGCTATTAGCGGTGATTTATTTTTTATACTGTTGAATATGTATTTAAGATTTTTATTAATAAACGGAGTTTTTGTTTCATCATCAAATTCTATTTTATTTCTTGAATATTGATGTTGAATATTGTTGTTTTCAGGAAAAATTGATATATCAATATTGTTTTGTGATATATTTTCTGATTTTTTTGTATTTATGTCCTCAAAAACGGGAGAAATATTTCTGATTGAATTGTAGTAAGTCATATTTAAAAACTCTCTCTTATATTATATATAAAGTATATTTACAAAATATATTTGTTAGATATAAAAAATTTTTTTTACAAATCTTTATGTTACAAAGTGTCTATATAAAGACATAAGTAAATGTTTAAAGTAAAATATCAAATATGCTTTGAATTTTTTATAGAGGGATTTATGATATTAACGGATACAACAGCGCAAAATTCTTTTAAATACGGATATTTACTTAAGAGGATATCAAAATATATCCTTCCTTATTGGGATAGAATACTCTTGAATTTTCTGATTGCTATTCCCGTAGGTTTGCTTGATGGCGTTGTTGCTTATGCTCTCAGACCTTATATGGATGAGGTTATAGGAAAAGGCAATGAGCAGCTTGCTTTTTGGATTCCGTTTGCCATAATTTTCTTTGCTTTATTCCAGGGAACTCTCAGATATCTCAACACTTATCTGACTGATTGGACAGGCATGAAGGTGACAAATGCCATAAAACTAGATTTATTCAAAAAACTTTTGACTATGGATACAAGATTTTTTCAGATAAATTCATCAGGGATTATTCTCGGGCGTTTTCTTGGGGATGCTGATACTGCGTCAAAGGGCATTCTTGATAATATAAAAACTCTTATGGCAACAGGAGCAGGAACGATTGCACTTATCGGTGTTATGCTTTATAACTCTTGGCAGCTTGCTATAGTCGGTGTTGTTGTTCTTGTGTTTGCTTGCGGTCCTGCTATTTTAATCAGAAAGCGTATTAAACGGACATCAAATGCCTGCATGACAGTAGGCGGAGTTATTACGACAAATTTCAACGAAACCTGCGGAGGGAACAGGATAATCACATCTTATGGTTTGCAGGATTATCAATATCACAAACTCGAGAATCAAATTCATGAAGCTTTTGATTTGAGCATATCTCTGACCAAAAGAGTCGGATGGATGTCGCCGATTATGTATTTGATAGCCTCTTTCGGGATTGCTATTGTTATGTGTTTCGGAAACCATCTTATTTTGACGGGGCAGATGACAAGCGGAAGTTTTGCATCTTTTGTAACATCGCTTTTATTGTTGTACAAACCCATAAAGACATTGGGAAATACGCTTACGGGGCTTCAAACAATATTTGTTTCAATGGGGCGTGTTTTTGAACTTTTTGATTTGGTTCCTGAAATTCAAAACAGACCTGAGGCAAAAACACTTGATAGGGTTTCAAATGATATATCTTTTGAGCATGTTTATTTTCAATATGAAGAAGGTATAGATGTTTTGAAAGATGTATCTATTGATGTCAAAGTCGGAGAAACTCTCGCTCTTGTCGGAAACTCAGGAGGAGGAAAGACTACTTTTGTAAACCTCCTTCCGAGATTTTATGATATTTATAAGGGAAGTATCAAAATAGACGGCATTGATATAAGGGATTATACTCTTGAGTCTTTGAGAAATAATATTTCTATTGTTTTTCAGGATAATTTCTTATTTTCTGGAACAATCAGGGATAATATTATGATGGGAGATTTTAATGCGTCTGAAGAGAAGCTTGAAGAAGCAATAAAAGGCGCTCATCTTGATGAGTTTTTATCAACACTCCCGAACGGAGTTGATACTGTTATCGGAGAAAGAGGTACAACACTTTCAGGCGGTCAGCGCCAGCGTGTTGCGATTGCCCGTGCGATGGTTAAGGACTCAGCAATTGTAATTCTTGATGAGGCAACCTCTGCTCTTGATAATAAGTCTGAAGCAATTGTTCAGAAGGCGTTGGAAAACCTTATGAAAAATCGTACCGTCTTTGTAATTGCACACAGACTTTCGACCATTCAGAATGCTGATAAAATTGCTGTCGTTAACGACGGTCAGATAGTTGAAGTCGGAACGCATGAACAACTTCTTTCAAAAGAAAACGGCGCCTATAGAACGCTGTATTATTCTCAATTTAACAAAGAAACGGTTATGGCATAAGTTATGGAAAAGGTGGAAATTAAATCTCTTGTCTACGGCGGTGCCGGGGTCGGGCATCTTGACAATGGAAAAACAGTGTTTGTCGATGATGTTGTTGATGGTGATTTTATAGAAGCAGAGATTTATTCTGATAAAAAACATTTTGCTTTTGCCTGTGTGAAAAATCTTTTGACACCTTCAAAATACAGGATTGACCCTGTATGCAAACTCTCAAAAGTATGCGGCGGCTGCCAGTGGCAGCAGGTGGACTATGAACACCAGCTTGATGTAAAGACACGGATAGTCAAAGATACTCTTCAAAAAGCATTGAAAAAAGAAATTTATGTTGAAAGAACCATCGCTTCTCCTGATAATCTGCAATATCGCTGTAAGGTGCAGATGCCTGTTTCGCAGACAAAAACTTCAAAGAGAATTTTGGCAGGATATTTCAAGAAAAATTCTCATGAGCTTATAAACATAAAATACTGTCCTATACAGCCTGATATAATCGGTGAAATTTGCGAGTATTTGAAAGAAGCAATTCAAAAGAAGAATATCAGAGCGTATGATGAAAAAACTCAAAAAGGTATGATAAGGCATTTTGTGTTCAGATATAGTTCTACAAACAAAAAAATACTTCTGATTTTTGTTGTTAACTCAAAAAGTACCGCTCCTGATTTAAGGATTGTAGCTGATGAAGTTAGGCATAAATTCCCTCAGATATCAGGCGTGTGTGTGAATTTTAACAAACAAAATTCAAATGTAATTATGGGAGAGAACTTCGAGCTGATATCAGGAGATGATTTTATCGAAGAAAACCTTGAAGGTCGGATATATCATATATCAAAGGGAAGCTTCTTTCAGGTTAATCCCCGCTCGGCTGTTAATATATTTAAAACAGCTGAAGATATGTTGAAATCTCAATTTAATGAGAAAATCCCCGTACTATTGGATGCTTATTCAGGAGTAGGAAGCTTTTCTATATGGCTGAAAGATGCTGCAGAAAGAATAGTTGCTGTCGAGGATTATCCTCAGGCCGTCTGTGATGCGAAGATAAATCTTGAGAAAAATCAAGCTGAGAATATTTCTCTTTTTGAAGGAGATGCGCAGGAAGTCCTTGATAATTTTGTGAAAGAAGGACAGATTTTTGATGCCGTAATTATTGACCCGCCGAGGAAAGGCTGCTCTGAAAAAGCTCTTGAAGCTGTTGCAGCATTATCAAAGAGAAGTATTGTTTATGTCAGCTGTAATCCTGCAACACTTGGAAG
>ERZ1643249.3572-NODE-3572-length-13609-cov-5.837170_pt1 | contig 13609 bp, 12 predicted proteins | sample MGYA00579263_ERZ1643249 | MGnify/ENA primary metagenome ERZ1643249 (study PRJEB29033, sample SAMEA4952264) | chicken gut metagenome | biome: Broiler Chicken; feature: Gastrointestinal Tract; material: Caecum | place: Ireland | collected 2018 | study: Broiler...
CATCCTCATCCTGACCTACCTCTCGTGCAGTGCGAAGATGCCCGTCTTTCTCGCCGTCACCGCCTGTTTCTTCGAGGACCCCTTTCCCGCGGTGCTCGCGATCTATGCGGGCGGCGTCCTTCTCGCGCTCGTCGCGGCGCTCCTTCTGAAGGGCGGCACGGAGGAGAGCGTGTTCGAGATCGCCCGCGTGCGCATGCCATGCGCGCGCACGGTCGCAAAATCGTTGCTATTTTCCCTCAAACAGTTTATAATAAAAGTCGCGACGGTGGTCGCGGCGTTCCTCATCCTGATGTGGGCGCTGCTCTCCTTCGCGTTTCCCTTCGAATATGTCGGCACGGGCGGGGAGGGGAGCATCCTCGCGCGGCTGTGCGGGGGGCTGAAATACCTGTTCTATCCGATGGGACTGGGCAGCTGGCAGGTCGCGCTTGCGGCGCTCTCGGGCATCGTCGCCAAGGAGAACGTCGCAGGGACGCTCGCGCTGTTCTATCCCGATCTCTCGGCGGTGTTCACGCCCGCTTCGGCGGCGGCGTTCCTCGTCTTTCTGATGACCTGCGCGCCCTGTTGCAGTGCGATCGCCGCCTCCGCCCGCGAGGCGGGCGCCCGTTTCGCGCTGCTCGCCGCGGCGGCGCAGACCTTTCTCGCCTTCGCCTTCGGCTATCTCACCTTTGCGCTCTTCACTTTCCCGCTCGTCCGCGCGCTCGCGGCGGGCGTTGCCGCGCTCGCCGCGGCGGCGTTGCTTTCGAGGTTCTTCCATGAAAAAATACACCGCGCAGACCGCGCAAAAACTTCGGGATTTCACGGACGAAAACTGCGCCGTCGCTTCCTTCGCCTTTTCCCGCCTTCTACGCGACCGCGACATCCGCGTCAACGGCGTCCGAACGGGCGAAAACATCCTCCTGCACGCGGGAGACGAGGTGACCTATTTCACCACCCCGCGCGAGGAATCCAGACCCTTTTACGACGTCGTATATGAGGACGAGAACGTGCTCGTCTGCGACAAATACGCGGGCGTGAATTCGGAAGCGCTCTTTTCCGCGCTTTCGGGCAGGGGCGCCCGCTTCATCCACCGCCTCGACCGCAACACGGCGGGCGTGATGATCTTCGCAAAGAACGGCGCCGCGGAGCGCGAACTGCTCTCCGCCTTCCGCGAGCGTCGCGTTTTAAAGGTGTACGAGGCGCTCTGTTTCGGCACTTTCGCGCGCCCGCACGCGCTCCTTGCCGCCTATCTCAAAAAGGACGCGCGCGCCGCGCTCGTCCGCGTGACCGATGCGCCGCAGGCGGGTGCGGAAAAGATCCTCACCGAATACGAGGTGCTCCGCACGGAAGGGGAGTTCACCCTCGTGCGCGTCCTGTTGCACAGCGGCAAGACGCACCAGATCCGCGCCCATCTCGCGCACGTCGGCAACCCGATCGCGGGCGACGAAAAATACGGCGATTCCGCCCGCAACAAGAAATACCGCCTGCGCAGGCACATCCTCGTGGCAAAGAGTCTCTCCTTCGACGCAAAGGGCGCGCTCTCGTATCTTCGCGGCATGGAATTTCGCTCCCGCTTCGAGGCGGTCCTGCCCGATCTTTCCGAAAAAAAGTGACCGCGCCGCCTTTTTTGCTCCTTTGGCGCGCAAAAGGCTCCGCATACGGACAACCTTCTTCGCACAGAGCGCAGCTCCGCATACGGACAACCTTCTTCGCACAGAGCGCGGCTCTGCATACGGACAACCTTCTTCGCACAGAGCGCGGCTCCGCATACGGACAACCTTCTTCGCACAGAGCGCGGCTCTGCATACGGACAACCTTTCTTTTCGCAGTATGTAAAGATCGGCGCCCGTTTTGACAAATTTTAAACCGCCGCGAGTGCTTGCGGCAGGGAATACTTTTTCCCGCATTTTCAGACTTGAAATCGCCACAAAACCGTGGCGGTTTTTTTGCACGCTTTTTCTTGACTTTTTTCGTAAAACGTATTATTATATGAACATAAATTCATAGGTAAACCGCAGAGAACGAAAGCGGAAGAGGAGAAGAAGATGATAGAAGAGGAGAGCCGTGTCGGCGAAGAGGCGGCAAAGAACTGTGCGGACAGGGCGGGGGAGCAATGTGAACACGAACTTTCCGCAATGCGCGCGAAGAAGAACATGCCCTGTGCGGAGGAGCTGGAGCGGATGTGCGCTTCCTTCCGCGCGCTGGGGGAGCCTTCGCGCATGAAGATCCTGCTCGCGCTGAGCGAAGGGGAGATGTGCGTATATCACATCACGCATGCGGTGGACGGCAACCAGAGCAATGTCTCGCATCAGCTTCGTATTTTGAAGGACAACCGTATCGTCCGCGCGCGGCGGGACGGGAAGAACGTGCTGTATTCGATCGCGGACGAGCACGTCGCGAGCATACTTCTGATGAGCAGGGCGCACGCGCGCTGTGAGGAGGAGAGATGAAAACAAAAATACGATTGAAAAATCTTGATTGTGCGGCATGTGCGGCGGAACTCGAGCGCGTTCTTGCAAAGATCGAGGGTGTGAACGAGGTCGCGGTGGATTTTGTGCGGCAGAGCATCCTTCTCGACTGCACGGGGGATGCGGCATACCGTGCCGTCGTGGACGCGGCAAACTCCTTTGAGGATGTTCGCGTCGTGGAAAAACAGGCGGGCGGCGGCGTATGGCAGGAGCATCGAGCGGACATTGTGGCTGTTGTTGCGGCGGCGGTGTGTCTTGTCGCGGGCATTCTGCTCGGGGAATTTGCCGCAGAGATATTCGCGGCGAAGGTGATCTCCTATGTGCTCTATGCGCTCGCCTATTTCGGCGTCGGCTGGAAGATACTCTGGGAGACGTGCAAGAACCTCGTGCACGGCAAGATCTTCGACGAGAATTTTCTCATGACGTTGGCGTCGGTGGGTGCGATCGTGCTCGGTCAGTACGCGGAGGCGGCGGAGGTCATGGTGCTCTATTGCTTTGGCGAGCTTTTGCAGGAGATCGCGGTCGGATCTTCCCGTCGCTCCATCGCAAAGCTGATGGACCTCAAGAGCGAGACGGCGACCCTTCTCACGGAAGAGGGGGAGCGGGTGGTCCCGCCCGAGGAGATCGCCGCGGGCGACCTTCTTCTCGTCAAGGCGGGGGAGAAGATCGCGGCGGACGGCGTGATCGAACAGGGCCGCACCTCGCTTGACGTGCGTTCTCTGAGCGGCGAGGCGGCCCCGCGTGACGTCTCGGAAGGGGACGAAGTGCTCGGCGGTTCCATCAACCGCGGCGGCGTCATCCGCGTGCGCGTCTCGCGCGATTATTCCGATTCCACCGTCGCAAAGATCCTCGACCTCGTCGAAAATTCTGCGGCGAAAAAGGCAAAGACGGAGAAATTCATCACGAAGTTCGCGCGTATCTATACGCCGGTGGTCTGCCTCGCGGCGCTCGTCGTCGCGTTCGTCGCGCCGCTGTTCGGCGGGAATTATGCGGCGTCTCTCGGCGATTGGGTCTACCGCGCGCTGGTGTTTCTCGTCATCTCCTGTCCGTGCGCGCTCGTCATCTCCGTGCCGCTCTCCTATTTCAGCGGCATCGGCTTTGCGGCAAAGCACGGCATCCTGATCAAGGGCTCCACTGGCCTGGACGCGCTCGCCTCCGCAAAGATCGCGGCGTTCGACAAGACGGGCACCCTTACATACGGCAATTTCGTCATTTCGAATGTTTACGGAAATGACAGCGAACGTGTCCTTGCGGTCGCGGCGGCGGCGGAGAAGAACTCCTCGCACCCGCTCGCGGCGGCGTTTGCGGGGGAGGAGACTCCCTTTGTCGCCGAAGAGGCGTCCGAGATCGCGGGCCGCGGAATCGTCTGCACCGTCGGCGGGGACCGCGCGCTGGTGGGGAATGCGGCGCTCCTTGCCGAGAACGGCATCGAGGCGCCCGCGCTGGAGGGCGGCACGCTCGTCTATGTCGCGCTGGGCGGGGAATATCTCGGCTGTGTCGTCATCGAAGACCGCGTCAAGGAGAATGCGGCGGGCGCGGTCGCGGCGCTCCGTGCGGGCGGCATCGCGTCCTGCTGTATGCTCACGGGCGACAACCGCGGCAGGGCGGAGCGCGTCGCGCGCGAGGTGGGGCTGGATGCGGTGTATGCCGATCTTCTGCCCGCCGACAAATTGGAGATCGCAAAAAAACTGCGCGAAAAGGGCTCTCTGCTGTATGCGGGCGACGGCATCAACGACGCTCCCGTGCTCATGGAAGCGGATGTCGGCGTCTCGATGGGCGGCGTCGGGAGCGATGCGGCGATCGAGGCATCGGACGTCGTGCTGATGCGCGACGACCTCGACCTTCTGCCGTTCGCGCGCCGAAGCGCACGGCGCACGCGCGCGGTCGTGTTGCAGAACATCGTGTTTTCCATCGCGGTCAAAATCGCTGTCATGGTGCTGGGTCTGTTCGATCTGATCCCGCTCTGGCTCGCGGTTTTTGCGGACGTGGGCGTCATGATGCTCGCGGTCGTCAACTCCTTCCGCACCCGCCTCCCGATGCGAAAAAAGTGATTTTTTCTCCCTTTCGCAGGGCAGAATGATCCGAAAGCCTCTTTCCGCCTGCGGGAAGGGGCTTTCTTCTGTGAAATTAAAGATAAAATTAAAGGAAAGCCTTTCAACCGTTTGCCTTTGTTAAAAACTTGTGATAAAATAGAGAAAAATAAAAAGACAAGGGCCCTTGTCTTTTTTCCCTGTTTCACAGGGAAAAATTGCGGATATTAGCCGTTCTTAGTGCGGCCGATAGAATATTTTTTACAGTTGGAGGTTTCAGATGGTTGAAAATCAGAACACCGAAGAACCGAAGCTCGAAGAGGAGCAGACCGAACAGGTCGCTGCTGTTTCGGCGGAAGGGGAAGCGGTAGCGGAATCCCCGTACACGGGCTTCCTCGGAAAAGTGGACAACTACTTCGGCATCACGAAGATGAAGTCCAGCTTCAAGACGGAGATGCTCGCAGGTCTGACGACGTTCATGACCATGGTGTACATCCTCATGGTCAACGCGGATATGTTCAGCGGTACGCTTAACGCAGCAGGCGAAGTGCTCGGGGTTTCATACGGTGCGATGTACATCGTTACCGCGCTCGCGGCGATCGTCGGTACGCTTCTCATGGCGTTCCTCGCAAAGCTGCCCTTTGCGCAGGCACCCGGCATGGGCTTGAATGCTTTCTTCTGCTTTACGATCTGCGGCTCGCTCGGATTTACTTACGGCCAAGCGCTCCTGATCGTTCTTTGCTCCGGTCTGCTGTTCCTTACCCTCACGGTCGTCGGTGCGCGTACCGCGATCGTCCGCTCCGTTCCCGAAGCGATCCGCATCGCGATCCCCGCAGGTATCGGCCTGTTCATTGCGTTTGTCGGAATGCAGAACGCGGGCATCGTTGCTCTGGACACGAGCACGAAAGTCACCCTTGTTTCTTTCAACCTTCTCAAGTTCACCACGAGCGGTGCGGCAATGATCGCCGCGGCTGTGGCGTTCCTGTCCCTGATCCTGATCGCCATCTTCTCCAAGTTGAAGATCAAAGCGGCGATGGTGCTCGGTATCATCGGCAGTGCGCTCCTGTACTATGCATTCCTCGGCATCGGTGTTGCGGCGGGCTCCGAGTCCTGCAAGGCTGTCTTTGACGGCATTAAATGGTCTTCTCCTTTGGACGCGTTCGCAAACTTCGGCAAAGAGGCCTTCGGCCAGGTGTTTATCAGCGGCTTCAAGGGCATTGAGGCGGGCGACATCTTCAACTTCATCGCGGCTATGGTCGCGTTTGCGATGGTCGACATGTTCGACACGATCGGCACGCTCATGGGCACCTGCCAGGCGGCGGGCAAAGAGAGCGGCCTTCTCGACGAGAAAGGCGAAGTCAAGAACATCCAGAGAGCGCTCCTGTGCGACTCCATCGCGACCTGCACGGGCGCCATCCTCGGCACCTCCACGGTCACGACCTTCGTCGAGTCCTCCGCGGGCGTTGCGGAAGGCGGCAGAACGGGCTTTACCTCCCTGGTCGTTGCCATCCTGTTTGCGATCGCGATGTTCCTCAGCCCGATCGCGGCCCTCGTTCCTTCCTGCGCTACGGCGGGCGCTCTGATGTATGTCGGCGTGCTCATGATGCGCAACGTCAAGGACATCGACTGGAGCGATCCTGCAGCGGCTGTCCCCGCATTCCTGACCATCTCGGTGATGAGCTTCACCTATTCCATCTCCTATGGTATCGCGGCGGGCTTCATCTCCTATTCGCTGATCAAGCTCTGCACGGGCAAGGTCAAGGACATCAGCATCGTCACGGCGATCCTGTCCCTCGTGTTCCTGTTCACCTTCCTGTTCACGCACTGATCGAAAACAAAAATTTCTCCGCGCTCCGTCGAAAAGACGGGGCGCGGACTTTTCTTTTTCGGGAATGTGTGCTATAATGAGAAAAAAGACGCACCACAAGGAGGAAAGACAATGCTCGAAAAACTCATCGACGCCGCCATCGGCAGAAAGAAGGCGGACGTCGTTCTCAAAAACGGAAAATTCGTCAACGTGTTCACGGGCGAGATCTGCGAGGGCGACATCGCGATCGAGGGCGGCAAGATCGCGGGTTTCGGCAGCTATGAAGGGGAGCGCGAGATCGACATCGCGGGCAAGATCGCCGTCCCCGGGCTCATCGATGCGCACGTTCACATCGAGAGTTCGCAGCTCTCTCCCGAGGAGTTCGCGCGCCTTGTTCTGCCGCGCGGCACGACCACCGTCATCGCCGATCCCCACGAGATCACCAACGTCTGCGGCATCGCGGGCGCGAAGTACATCGCCGATGCGGCCGCAAAGACCCCGCTTGAGGCAAAAGTCATGCTTCCTTCCTGCGTGCCCGCTACCGCGTTCGAGACGAGCGGCGCGCAGCTGACGGGTGCGGACACCGAAAAATACATCCGCGAGCCCTTCCTCTACGGTCTGGGCGAGTTCATGAACTACCCGGGCGTCATCTTTAAGGATCCCGAGGCGATGAAAAAGCTCGAGGCGGCGGCGTCTGCGGGCAAGCTCGTCGACGGACACGCACCCGACACGAGCGGGCTCGGGCTGAACGCCTACATCGCGGCGGGCATCTCCACCGACCACGAATGCACCTCTCCCGCCGAGGCGGAGGAGAAGGTCTCCAAGGGCATGTACGTCCATCTGCGCGAGGGGAGCGCCACCCGCAACGTCGCCGTCAACTGCAAGGCGGTGAACGAGCGCAACCTGCGCCGTTTCATGTTCTGCACGGACGACCGTCACGCCGCGGACATCCGCGCCAAGGGCCACCTCGACAACGCGCTGCGCGTCGCCGTCCGCGCGGGCATGGATCCCGTGCATGCGGTGATCGCCGCCACGCTCAACACCGCGGAATGCTATTCGCTTTCGGGCAAGGGCGCGATCGCTCCGGGCCGCGACGCGGACATCGCGGTCTTTGACGATCTGAAAGACTTCAACTGCGCGCTCGTCCTCAAGGGCGGAAAAGTCGTCGCGCAAGAGGGCAAGCCGCTCTTTGCTTCCTCCGAAAAATATCTTCCCGACGCGGTGCGCAACACCGTTCACGTCGGCGAGGTCCCCGCATCCGCCTTCCGCCTCGCGCTCAAAGGCAAGCGTGCGCGCGTGATCCGTCTCATTCCCGACAACGTCGTCACCGAAGAGCTCATCCGCGAGGTGGAGAGCCGCGACGGAGACGTCGTGCTCGGGGGCACCGACCTTCTTAAGCTCGCCGTCGTCGAGCGCCATCACGGCACGGGCAACATCGCCGTCGGGCTTCTGGAAGGGTACGGGCTGAAAAACGGCGCGATCGCACTGACGATCGCCCACGATTCGCACAACATCATCGTGCTCGGCGACAACAACGAGGACATGGCGCGCGCGGTGGCGGAGCTTCGCCGCATCGGCGGCGGCATGGCGGTCGCGGGTGCGGACGGGGTGCACTCCCTCGCGCTCGACATCGCGGGACTCATGAGCTCTCTCTCCGCGGACGAGTACATCGCGCGCTCCGAGGAGCTTCTCGAGATCGCCTACGGGATGGGCGTCTCGCGCGATGTGGAGGCGTTCATGAGCCTGTCCTTCCTCGCGCTTCCCGTCATTCCCGCCATCAAAATGACGGACAAGGGGCTGTTCGACGTTACGAAATTCGCCTTCACCGACATCAACGCATGACGTACGCCGCCGCGCGGGGCTTGCTCCGCGCGGCGATGCGTTTTTTACAATAGTCGACTTTTCCGCGCAAAAGCCGACTATTTTTTTGTGTGCGCGTGTGATAGAATATAGTGCGAGAAATTTCAGCGGAGGCAAACGTGGCACGCAAAATCGTAATCACCTCGGGAAAAGGCGGTGTGGGAAAGACGACGGTCGCGGCGCATCTCGGGATGCGGCTCGCCGCGGCGGGGGAGAGGGTCATCCTCGCGGACACCGACTTCGGGCTCAACAACATCGACGTCGTGTGCGGCGTGGAGGACAAGATCACCTATGACATCGTCGACGCGATCGAGGGCAGGTGCCGCGCGCGGCAGGCGCTCGTCCCGCATCCTGGTTTTTCCAACCTCTTCGTGCTCGCCTCCAACCACACCGACCCGCACAAGTACATCTCGCCGCAGGCGGTGCGGCTGGTGCTCGATTCGCTCGCGCCCCGCTTCGACTACATCCTCATCGACTGTCCCGCGGGTATCGAGAGCGGCTTTCACCGCGCGGTCGCTGCGGCGGAAGAGGCGCTCGTCGTCACGACGCCGCACATCTCCTCGCTGCGCGATGCGGACAAGGTGATCTCGGTGCTGAAAAGCTACAAACTCGCGCGCGTCGACCTCGTGATCAACATGGTGCGCGGCGACATGATCGTGGACGGGGACATCCTCTCGCCGCCCGAGATCTCCAAGATCTTAAAGATCCCCCTGATCGGCGTCATCCCGCAGGAAGACGGCGTCTTTCTCGGCGAGCGGGGCGGCGGCGCGCAAAAGGCGTTCCGCATGCTCGCGAACAACATCATAAAGGGCACGCGCAAGCTCTACAATGCGGCGGGGCGCTACGACGGCTTTTTCGGCTCCATCCGCCGCAGTCTCAAACGAAGCCTGTAAACAGCCGCAGGAGAAAATCCGCGGCGGCGCCCGCGCTCAGCGCGATCGCGATCGGCGGGCGAAGGGAACGGGGAATGGTTCGGACGGCGTCGCAGAGCGGCACAAACGCAAAGCGGAAAAAGAGCGCGCACAGCACGCCCCAGAGCGCCGTCTGTCCGAGTGAGACATACCCTCCCAGATGGAGGGGCTGGTAGCTGTAATCCCAGAGCCGAACGCCGAAGAGAAGGTGTACGGCCCGCCCCGCCGCGTATTCGACGGCGGAGACGGAGAGCCCCGCCTTTGCCGCATACAGCGCAAACCCTTTTGCGCCGCGCGCGGGAAGTCCGAACATGCAATAGACGAGCAGGGCGGACGAGCCGTAGATGGGCAGAAGGGGGAGGGAGAGAAATCCGCGCTCGCACAGCGCGTGAAAGTGCAGGAAAAAGAGCATGGTCTCCGCGAGATATCCCATGGCGGAGAGCAGAAAAAACAACACGATCAGATCGCAGATCGACGGTTTTGCGCGCGCGTCCATACGGATGGTTTGCGCAGAGCGCGGCGTTCTATGCGACAGGAGAATGTATGCGCAGACTTTCGGACAGCGCGGAACGCGCAAAATGTATCCTTGAACGGGAGAGCGCGCCCCTTTCGGCGGAGTGCGAGCGCATCGTCGCGCGCGACCTCGAGCGCACGCTCTCGGGCTATTTTGACCTGACGGGCAAGCTCAGCCTTCAGATCGAGCGCGGCGACAAGATCGTCATCACCGTGCGCGCCAAGGCGGTGCAGGTAAAACCTTTCGGGCTCATCAAATAAAGAAAGGGCCGCCTGCCGTGCGGCGAATGCTCCTCCCCGCGCATCGCGAGGGACCGCAGCGTCCGCCTCTCGTCCTGCTTGCCGCGCGGCATAACCGTTTTTCAGCCGATTATCCGCGTTTTATCCTCTCTTGCGCCCGCCTTTTTCCGCATTTGTCGGAAAAAGGCGGGCGTCCATATGTAGTTTAAAAAATCAGTCAGACATTCTATATCTAGTAGTTTTTTAAAAATGTTGCAAATGCTACAGTTTTTTTTGACAAAAATGCTATAATATTATTCGAACAAAAATCAGAGGGAAGAACAATGCAGGTTATCAAGAGAGACGGCACTGTCGTCGATTATGACAGGACAAAGATCTCTGTCGCGATCGGAAAGGCGAACGCGGAGATGGAAGCGTCCGAGCGCGCCTCCGCGCAGGAGATCGAGGACATCCTCGCGCACATCGAGGGGAAGAAGAAAAAGAGGATGCTCGTCGAGGACATCCAGGACATCATCGAAGAGCGGCTGATGATGCAGGGCCATTATGCGCTCGCGAAGGCGTATATTCTCTATCGCTACAACCGTGCGCTCGTCCGCAAGGCGAACACGACGGACGAGGCGATCCTCAGCCTCATCTCCAATTCCAACAAAGACGTGATGGAGGAGAACTCCAATAAAAACGCGCTCGCGGCGGCTACGCAGCGCGACCTCATCGCGGGCGAAGTCTCCAAGGACCTGACCCGCCGCATCCTGTTGCCCGAGAAGATCTCCAAGGCGCACGACGAGGGCATCCTGCATTTCCATGACGCCGATTATTTCGTGCAGCCCATCTTTAACTGCTGTCTCATCAACATCGGGGACATGCTGGACAACGGCACGGTGATGAACGGAAAACTGATCGAGAGCCCCAAGAGCTTTCAGGTCGCCTGCACGGTGGTCACGCAGATCATCGCGGCGGTCGCCTGTTCGCAATACGGCGGGCAGTCTGTCGACATCCGTCATCTGGGCAAATATCTGCGCAAGAGCCGCGTGAAATTCGAAAAGCATTTCCGCGAGACCTGCCCCGAGCTCACCGATGCGGAGATCGCAAAACTGGTGGAGGACCGCCTGGCGGAGGAACTTCGCGGCGGCGTGCAGACCATCCAGTATCAGATCAACACGCTGATGACGACCAACGGACAGTCGCCTTTCGTCACTCTTTTCCTGTATCTGGACAAGGACGACGAATATCTTGAAGAAAACGCGACGATCGTCATGGAGATCCTGCGCCAGCGTTACCAGGGCATCAAGAATGAAAAGGGCGTTTACATCACGCCCGCGTTTCCGAAGCTTGTTTACGTCCTCGACGAGATCAACTGCCTCAAAGGCGGCAAATACGACTACATCACCGAGTTTGCCGTCAAGTGCTCCTCCAAGAGGCTGTACCCCGACTATATCTCTGCAAAGAAGATGCGCGAGGTGTACGAGGGCAATGTGTTCAGCCCGATGGGCTGCCGCTCCTTCCTCTCGCCGTGGAAGGACGAAAACGGAAATTATAAATTCGAAGGCCGCTTCAACCAGGGCGTCGTCTCCATCAACCTGCCGCAGATCGGCATTCTTGCAAAGGGAGACGAAGGGGAGTTCTGGCGCCTGTTCGACGAGCGTCTCGAACTGTGCCGCGAGGCGCTGATGTGCCGTCACCGCGCTCTTCTGGGCACGAAATCGGACGTCTCGCCCATCCACTGGCAGTACGGCGCGATCGCCCGCCTCGAAAAGGGCGAGACGATCGACAAACTTCTCTTTAACGGCTATTCCACCCTTTCGCTCGGCTACATCGGCCTGTACGAAGTCACAAAGCTCATGAAGGGCGTGCCGCAGACCGACCCCGCGGGCGAGGAGTTCGCGCTCCGCGTCATGCAGCACATGCGCGACAAGACAGACGAATGGAAACGCGAGAGCGGCCTCGGCTTTGCGCTGTACGGCACGCCCGCGGAATCGCTCTGCTACCGCTTTGCGCGCATCGACAAGGAACGCTTCGGCACCATCGAGGACGTCACCGACAAGGGCTATTACACCAATTCCTATCATGTGGACGTCCGCGAGGAGATCGACGCATTCTCCAAGTTCTCCTTCGAGGCGCAGTTCCAGAAGATCTCTTCGGGCGGGTGCATCTCCTACGTCGAGATCCCGAACATGCAGAACAACCTCGAGGCGATGCAGGAAGTGGTGCGCTTCATCTACGACAACATCCAGTACGCGGAATTCAACACCAAGAGCGACTACTGCCACGTCTGCGGCTGGGACGGGGAGATCATCATCAACGACGACAACGAGTGGGAGTGCCCGAACTGCCACAACAAGGACCACAAGAAGATGAACGTCACCCGCCGCACCTGCGGATATCTGGGCGAGAACTTCTGGAATCTGGGCAAGACAAAGGAGATCAAGGCGCGCGTCCTTCACCTGTGAGCGCGCACAAGGACACATGAACTACGCGACGATAAAAAAACACGACGTTGCCAACGGCGTCGGCGTGCGCGTCTCGCTGTTCGTCAGCGGTTGTACGCATCGCTGTGAGGGCTGTTTCAACCGCGAGGCGTGGGATTTTTCTTACGGCTCGCCGTATACCGAACAGACGCAGGAAGAGGTGCTCTCCGCGCTTGCGCCGCCGTACATTGCGGGTCTCTCGCTGTTGGGCGGCGAGCCGTTCGAGCCCGCCAACCAGCGCGCGCTCCTTCCGCTTTTGGAAAAATTCGACGCGTTGTATCCGCAAAAGGATTGCTGGTGCTACACGGGTTACACGCTGGAGCGCGACCTGTTTGCGGGCGGCAGGGCGCATACCGAAGTGACGGCCGCGCTTCTTTCGCACATTGACGTGCTGGTCGACGGGGAATTCGAGCTCGCGAAAAAGGATCTGAAACTGCGCTTCCGCGGCTCGTCCAACCAGCGCATCATCGACGTGAAACGCACCCTGCGGGAGGGGAGGACCATCCTGTGGCGGGACGGAAAATATTGACAAGGGAGATACACAGATGGAAGAGATCGGACTGAAGATCAAAAAACTGATGCCGGGCGCAAAACTGCCCGTCTACGGCAGTGAATTTGCGGCGGGTGCGGACCTTTTCGCGCTGTGCGAACACGCGGTGCGCATCGGGCCGAACGAGACGGCGATCGTGCATACCGGCCTCGCGGCGGAGATCCCCGCGGGGTATGTCGGGCTCATCTATGCGCGCAGCGGACTTGCCAGCAAAAAGGGGCTTGCGCCTGCGAACAAGGTGGGGGTGATCGACAGCGATTACCGCGGCGAGATCCGCGTCGCACTGCACAATCATTCCAAATACGAGCAGAGCATCGAACCGGAAGAGCGCATCGCACAGCTGGTGCTTATGCCCTATGTCACGGCACGTTTCGAAGAGGCGGAAGAGCTCTCGGAGACGGCGCGCGGCGCGGGCGGCTTCGGTTCCACGGGCACAAAGTGATTTTTGTGTTTTTTTTGAAAAAACCCTTGTATTTTGCAGGCATTCTGCTATAATAATAATAGACAACAAAAAAGGAGATTAAAGATCATGGCGAAATACGTTTGCAACGTCTGCGGCTACGAGTACGACGAAGCGGTCGGCGATCCCGACAACGGCATCGCGGCGGGAACCAAGTGGGAAGACATTCCCGAGGACTTCACCTGCCCCCTGTGCGGCGTGGGCAAAGACGAGTTCTCTCAGGAGTAACGGCTACAAGAACGGCTTTTCCGCGTTGCGGAGAGGCCGTTTTTTTTTATCAAGCAAAAACCACCGGCTATGCCGGTGGATAAAAGGAAAACGACAAAGGC
>ERZ1643249.3575-NODE-3575-length-13592-cov-5.522494_pt1 | contig 13592 bp, 10 predicted proteins | sample MGYA00579263_ERZ1643249 | MGnify/ENA primary metagenome ERZ1643249 (study PRJEB29033, sample SAMEA4952264) | chicken gut metagenome | biome: Broiler Chicken; feature: Gastrointestinal Tract; material: Caecum | place: Ireland | collected 2018 | study: Broiler...
ATGGAGAAGCGCGGCACCCGCCCCGCAAAAGCTGGCGACGCGGGAAATTTTGCGCTTCGAATCCCCGTAGACGCATACCTGCCCCGCCGGAAGCGTCTTTTTCAGGCTGTCGGCGAGATCGGCGGGCGCACAGCTTTCCACGCCGTACACCCTGCCGTAAGCGCCCCTGACGCCGCCCGCTTCCACTTCGTGCATGCACTTCTCCGCCCGCGCTTCCGCAAAGGAGCCTTCGCCCGCCTTCTTCCCCGCGGCGACCGCCGCCGAGAGCATGACCCCGCGCATCAGGCTTTCGTCGATGCCGTAAGGAGCGCAGTCGAGATTGAGGTGCATGGAGATGACGGAGATGCCGTTTTCGACGGCGCGGATGAGTTTCTGTCCCGTTCCGAGCACGTCGCGCGTCCCGTGCAGCGGCTCCCCGCCGCACAGATTGCCGATCTTCGCGTAGATGGCGGGATGATGGGTGACGACAATTTTGCAGCCCTTTTCCGCCGCCTCTTCCAGCGCCCCGAAAGACAGATCGAGAGAGAAGAGAATTTTTTCCGCCGCAGATCCGGCGTCCAGCAGAATGCCGCTGTTGTCGTAAGCGCCGTATTTCGCGCAATAGGCGTCGCTGAGCGCCTTGGGCGCGAGTTCGTCGAGCAGGGAATACAGTTCATCCGTTCTCATTTTTTAACACTTCCTCCAAACGCCTTCTGCGTTCTTCCAGCGCCGTCCGGCTGTTTTCGCCGAGACCGGGCACGGAGAGATATTCCCCGATTTCCCGAAGCTGTTTCTTTGTCCGTTCGATAAACGCCGGGGGGCGGGAGCGGAGATTTTCTCCGCCGAACATGTACCCGGCGGGGGAATAGTCCTGCGCCCTCTCTCCGGGCAGAAGTCTGCGCCCCTTGACGACGTCGTAGAATTTTCCGCCCGCCTGAAAGGTGAAATCCCGCTCTATGTACCCGCCCGCGCGGATGAGAAAGCGGCGGAGAAATTCGGCGTCGTGCATGGGCTGAAAGAGGAATTTTTCGGGGAGATACCCCCACTTTTCGTCCGACAGGATGCCGACGATCTCCCTGCCGCCCATGCCGGCGATGAGCACTTCGTCCGCCCGCGGCTGCCCTTCGAACCCGGCGCCGAGATACCCCTTCGCCCTGCCCGCCGCCACGTACGCCGCCAGCAGGCGCTCCGCCTTGGAGAGGCTTCCCGCGCTGATGTCCGAAAAGACCGCGCGCCCGCAAAGCCCCTTTTCCAGCATGTATTCCGTGCAGTAGCCGTGGTCGCAGCCGACGTCCGCAAACACCTCCGCCCTTTCGAGAAGGGAACACAGCGTCCCGATTCTGCCCCCCCTTTTGTCCCCGCCTGCGCTCATTCGAGATAGTCTTTGAGTTTTTTGCTGCGCGACGGATGGCGGAGCTTGCGCAGCGCCTTGGCTTCGATCTGGCGGATGCGCTCCCGCGTGACGTTGAATTCCCTGCCCACCTCTTCGAGGGTGCGGGGCTTGCCGTCGTCGATCCCGTAGCGGAGACGAAGCACTTTTTCCTCCCGGGGGGTGAGGGTGTCCAGGACGCGGAGGAGCTGCTCTTTCAGCATCGTGAACGCCACCGAGTCGCTGGGGGTGGTCGTCTTTTCGTCCTCTATGAAGTCGCCGAGATGGCTGTCCTCCTCTTCGCCGATGGGGGTTTCGAGGGAGACGGGATCCTGCGCGATCTTCTGGATTTCGCACACCCGCTCTTCGGAGACGCCCATCTTTTCGGCGATCTCGCGGGGGGTGGGCTCCCTGCCGTATTCCTGCAACAGGATGCGCGACACGCGGGTGAGCTTGTTGATCGTCTCCACCATGTGCACGGGGATGCGGATGGTGCGCGCCTGATCGGCGATCGCGCGGGTGATGGACTGCCGTATCCACCAGGTGGCGTAGGTCGAGAACTTGAAGCCCTTCTGGTAGTCGAACTTCTCCACCGCCTTCATCAGCCCCAGATTGCCCTCCTGAATGAGGTCGAGAAAGAGCATGCCCCGCCCGACGTACCGCTTGGCGATGGAGACGACGAGGCGGAGGTTGGCTTCGGACAGCCGCTTTTTCGCCGCTTCGTTCCCGTCCTGCATCTTCTGCGCCAGCTCGATTTCCTCATCCGCCGAAAGCAGGGGCACCCGCCCGATGTCTTTGAGGTACATCTTGACGGGATCGTCCAGACCGATGTCCGAAAGCGCCTGCTCGAACAGCTCTCTGTCCCGCTCGTCTTCGTCCACGATCTGAATGCCCGCTTCGCCCAGCGACTTGTACACGTAGTCTATCTGGTTGGGGTTGGTGTCGTATTTCTCCATGATGTCGCAGAGCGCATTGGTGGAAATACTCCCCTTCATCTTGTAGTTGTTGATGATACCGCTTAAAATTTCGTTGAGTTTTTGTTCGGATACCATTTTATTACCCTGTGTCCTCCTGTAGCTAAATCCGTCCGGAAACAGTCCCCGCAAGGATTATTTTCAGACTTTGTCCTCCGTTTGATTCCGGGAAGCGCGTTTTTCACCGCGCGCCCCTCTTTTTCAGCCGCCGCATGCACTCGTCCAGCCGGCGCGCGATCTCCTTGCGCCTGCCCGTGTCCGTCTCCGCTTCGAACCGCTTCTTGCATTCGTCGATCTCCGCCTGCAGCCCCTCCTCTTCCAGCGTTTGCAGGCTCTCTCCGAAAAAGCGCTCCGCCACGGGGCCCGAAAGTTTGTCGCCGTAGTTGAGGTCGAGAATTTCGTTGAACTCCGGGCTGTCCTCGCCGAGTATCTCGAACAGCTCGGACGGGCGCACCCGCTCGCCGTTCCGCTCGCACGCCGAAATGTACTCCGCTATGATTTTATGCACATTATCGTCGAATCCGATACCCGAAATGTCGCATTTTTCCGCATAGGGCGCCGAAAACAGCTTCGCCGCCAGCACGAAACGCGCCGCTTTTTTATACTTGTCCGTCCCCGCCGCCGCTTCCGGAAGCACGGGGAGGGAGATTTCCGTCTGCTTCCCCTCCGCGGGGAGGTTTTGCAGATCCCGTTCCAGGGACTGATAGGTGAACCCCGTCCTGTCGCGGAGCTTTTTGAGGAGGTCCTCCTTCTCGCTTTCGCTCTCCGCCGACCGCACGATTTTCAGCGCCTCCGCCACGAAGGAACGCTTGTCCTCCGATCGGGAGAGGTCGTATTTCTTTTCGAGAGAATGCAGCTTGTAGTCGATGAGGGGCATGGCTGCGTCCAGGCACTTCTGATAGGCGTCCGCCCCCTGCTTTGCCACGTCGTCGGGATCCAGCCCGTCGGGCAGGGGCACCACCCGGACGCTGAGATTTTCGTCCTTTAAGATCTCCAAGCCCCGAAGGTCGGCCTTCTGCCCAGCGAAATCCCCGTCGTAACTGATGTACACGTTTTCCGAATACCGCTTGACGAGCCGCGCCTGGTCTTTGGTGAGCGAGGTACCCATGGAAGCGACGACGTTCTTAAATCCCGCCTGATAGAGGGAAATCGTGTCCATGTACCCCTCCACGACGATGACGTCGGAAATGGGCTGTTCCCGTTTGAGTTTTTTCAAGAGATTGATGTTGTAGAGGGTCTTGCTCTTGTTGAACACCATCGTTTCCTTGGTGTTCTTGTACTTGGCGAAATCCGATTTTTCCAGAAGTCTGCCGCCGAATCCCACCACTTCGTCGAAGGCGTTGATGATGGGAAAGATCAGCCTGCCCCCCTGCGAATCGATGAGTTTTCCGTTTTTCGATTCCGCCAGAACCCCGCTGTCCACAAGATCTTCCCGCGTATACCCTTTCCCCGCGAGATATTCGGGCAGGGAATAGAAGTCGAGAGAGGCGCCCAGCCCGAATTTCTTCACCGTCGTGGGCGCGAGTTTTCGCCGGGAGATGTATTCGAGATGCGCCCCCGCGTCCCCGCCGTACAGGTTGGAGAGGTAAAAGCGGGCGCTGTCCAGGAGAATTTTGATGAGGCTGTCCCGCTTTTTCCTGAGTTCCGCCGCCCGTTCGGTGTCGAAATTGCTCTCGGGCAGGGGCATTTTCGCGCGGGCGGCGAGGATGCGCACCGCGCCCATGAAATCGGTGGATTCGATCTCCCGCACGAAGGTCACCACGTCCCCCGATACGCCGCAGCCGAAACAGTGATAGAACTGTTCCGCTTCGTTCACGGCAAAGGACGCCGTCTTCTCGTGATGGAAGGGACAGCAGGCCCAGTAGTTGCCCCCCTTCCGTTCCAGCGGCACATAGCCGCCGATCACCTCCACGATGTTGTTTTTCTGTTTTAATTCCTGCATATAGCGGGGATCGATGCCTCTCCCGCCCGTCGTCATACCGTCACACCTCCCAAAGAAAAGGTCTCGGGGATAAACAGCCCTTCGAATATGCCGATCGCATACCTGTCCGTCATGCCGGAGAGATAGTCGCAGACGATCTGCTCCTTCGGCGCGCTTTCGGCAAGGCGGAGATACTGCTCGGGCAGCCGTTCGGGGTATTGAAGGAAATACTCGTACATCGCCGTCAGCATCCGTTCCGCCCTCTCCTGCATGGACTTGTTGGTCAGGGCATAGATATTCTTAAACATGAAGGAGCGGAGTTCAAACATCGCCTTTTCCACCTCTTCGGACATCCGAACCCCGTCCGTCCCCGCCGAATGCACGTAGATGTCCGTGATGACGGTGTTGATGCGCTCCCGGGTGGCATGTCCCAGAACCGCAACCGCGTCCTTGGGCAGGTCTTCGTCTTTGAGGATCCCCGCCCGGATCGCGTCCTCGATGTCGTGATTGATATAGGCGATGCGGTCGGCGAGGGAGACGGCGGCGCCTTCCAGCGTCGCGGGATGCCCCGTGCTCTTGTGCTGCAAAATGCCGTCCCGCACCTCCGCCGTGAGATTCAGCCCCCGCCCGTCCTTCTCGATGACGTCCACCACCCGCAGGGACTGGACGTTGTGTTCGAAGCCGAAGGGACAGAGCTTGTCCAGGACCCGTTCGCCCACGTGGCCGAAGGGGGTATGTCCCAGATCGTGCCCCAGTGCGATCGCCTCCGCCAGGTCTTCGTTGAGGGAGAGGGCGCGCGCGATGGCGCGGGATATCTGCGCCACGTCCAGCGTGTGGGTCAGGCGGGTGATGTAGTGATCCCCTTCGGGCGCGAAGAATACCTGCGTCTTGTTTTTCAGGCGCTTGAAGGAATTGCTGTAAATGATCCTGTCCCTGTCCCGCTGGAAATCGGTGCGGAAAGAACAGGGGATCTCCTCCCGCGCCCTGCCCGCCGTCTCCGCCGATTTTTTCGCATACGGGGAAAGATATTTTTCTTCGATCTCGAATGTACGCTCCTTTACCGAGCGGCAGCCCGCGTCCGTCATTTTCCTCTCCTTTGCCGAATCGCCGCAGTACTTTCGACTTTTCGACAATAATATATACGACTTTTCCCCGCCTTTTCCCTCTTTTTTTTCGCGAAAAACGGCGATTTTTTTTATTTTTGCGCTTTTCTTTTGCAAAACGCGGAAAAACGACGGCAAAATTTTGCCGTCGTCAAATCCCTGTATCCTTCTTTTCCGTCTTTTACGCCCAAAACGTCACGCGTGTACCTTGACGAGTTCGCCGCCCGCAAGCCGGGATTTTTCCGCCGCGATGCCCATCAGATGGCTCTCGACGGACGCTTCCAGAGAGGTCTCCGGCTTCGCCCTGCCCGAGAGGACTTCGTACAGCTCGCAGACGAGGCCGTAATCCCCGCCGCCGTGTCCGAACTGATCCTGCACGTGCAGGAATTCCTTTTGCGGCTGCGCCTCTTCGCCGAACTTTTTGAGGTCGAGCACGTCCCTCTCCTCATCCAGCAGAATTTCCCCTTCCGTGCCGCAGAATTTGATGATCCTGCCGCCGTTCGCCGTGAAGGCCGTCATCGTGAGCGTCGCCTTCACGCCGTTTCGGAAGGTGATCTGGGTGAGCTGATGGTCCACGGCGTCGTTGTCGCAACGGAACACGCACCTGCCGTAAGGCCCCGTCTCCACCGCCTTGCGGAGCAGTTCCTCCGTCAGGGGAATTTCCGGCGTCAGGACGTTGAAGGGCCAGCCGTTTTCGGGCGAGCCGTATTTCTTCCAGCGCTCTATGTACAGGCGGTAAGCGCTGTACGGGCAGGTGTCCTTCAAAGAGCAATCGGAACAGCGCGCCGCCGAACCTTCGGGGGCGTTCTCCGCGTTGAAGAAGGTCAGTCCGCCCACGGACGAGACGCTTTCGCAGGGGGAATTCGCATACCATTGCAGCAGGTCGAGATCGTGGCAGCACTTGGCGAGGATCATGGGGGTGGTGTCCTCCGTCCGCCGCCAGTTTCCGCGCACATAGCTGTGCGCCTGGTGCCAATACGCCACCTGTTCGATCGCCTGGATCGCCACCAGCCGCCCGATCGCCCCTTCGCGGAGCAGGTCGAACGCCCTGCGGAAGGAGGGCGCATAGCGCAGAACGTGGCAGACCAGCACCTTGCCGCCGTACTTCTTCTGCGTCTCCAAAAGGCGCAGGCACTCTTCGCGGCTCGCCGACACCGGCTTTTCGAGCAGGAGATCGTAGCCGAGTTTCAGACCCTCCACTGCCTGCCAGACGTGGTCGGCGTCCTGCGTCGCCACGACGAGAAGGTCGGCGCGCTTCTGCTTAAAAAAGCTGTCGTCGTCCGAGAAGAGATTTTCCGCGGGCACGCCGTATATTTTGCCGTACTTTTCCAGTTTGACGGGATTGGTGTCGCAGATCGAGACGATTTTGAATTTGTCCGGCATCCGGGCAAAAAGCCTGCCGTAAGTCTCCCCGCCCCGGCTGCCGCAGCCGAGAATCGCCGCCGTGAAAATCCTATTTGCCATTTGCCTACCTCCGTCCGCCGTTTATCCGATTTTGCCCGCAGGCATCGGCGGACTCCCGTTCAGGGACACCGAAATTATAGCAGTTTTTCTCCGCCCTTTCCAGCCGTTTCAGGGGGTATTTGTGTCAAAAATTGATTTATTCAGGCAAAGAGCGATCCCGGAAATCCCGCGAAAGCATAAAAGAGGGCGTCGTATCGCCCCGCCGTAAAAGGCGGCAAAAAAGGTCCCCTTTATATAAAGGGAGCCTTTCAGCCGTTGCGGCGGGGATTCTTTCCGAATTCCCGCCGATAGGCGCGGTAAAAGGTATTGGAGCTTTCGAAGCCGCAGGCATAGGCGATCTGCAGGACGTTTTCCCCTTCCCCCGCGGCGAGCATTTTTTCGGCGCGGCGGGCGCGCAGGCGGTTGACGTAACCGTTCCAGCCCTCCGAAAGGTATCTGCCCAAAATGCGGGAAAGATGTTCGCGCGAGTAGCCGAACTGCCGGCTGAGCGCCGACAGGGACAGATCGTCCGCCGCGTTCGCCTCCGCATAGCGGAGTACGGAGCAGACGAGTTCGGCGTTTTTATCCCGGCTGCGCGCCTGCAACGGAACGCTTTCCGCCAGCCGCGCGAGCAGCATCTCCGCCGCCCCGCAAAGCAGCGTCGCCGCATACCTGCCCCGTTCCGAGCACAAAGAATACAGGTTTTCCAAAAAACCGAAACCGGCAAAGGAGAAAAAGGACGGGAACGCCCTGTCCCCCTGCGCGCGGAAGAAATCGTCGAAAGGGCTTCTGTCCCCCACGAGAATATAGGCGGAAGAGCTTTCCGCGTCCCGGTAGGAATGCACCCGGAAGCTGTCCGCAAAACACGCCTGTCCCGCCGAGAGCAGTTTTGTCTCCCCGTCGACGGTGGCCTCCGCGCTGCCCGATTCGATAAAGACGAATTCCATCGCGCTGTGGAAGTGCGCGCGCGCATTGTCCAAAGGACGGTGGTCGAACAGGTAATACCCCCGCCCTTCGGCGGGCAGTTCGTAATAACTCATCTCTCCCCTGCCCTGCGCTTACGCCAATTTTCTGCCCATGAGGACGCCCATCACGGACGCCATCATCAGCCCGCGCGTCCAGCCGCTGGAATCGCCCAGGCAGTGAAGCCCCGCGATGTTGGTGTTGAAATCGGTGTCCATCTTGATGCGGTTGCTGTAAAATTTGAGTTCGGGCGAATACAGCAGCGTCTCGGCGGCGGCAAAGCCGGGCACGACGTAATCGACGGACTGGATGAAGTTGATGATGTTGATCATCGTGCGGTAGGGCATCGCCGCCGTGATGTCCCCCGCCACCGCGTCTTTGAGGGTGGGGCGGAGGTTGGAGCGGGAAAGTTCCTTGTCCCACGTCCGCTTGCCGTCCAGAATGTCCCCGAAGCGCTGCACGAGGATATGTCCCGCGCCCAGCATGTTGGTCAGCTCGCCGATCTTCTGCGCATAGGCGATGGGCTGGTTGAAGGGATAGGAGAAATTGTGCGAGCAGAGAATGGACACGTTGGTGTTGTCCGACTTGAAATCCTTATAGCTGTGCCCGTTGACGACGGCGAGATTGTTGTCGTAATTCTCCTGCGAGACGAAACCGCCGGGATTCTGGCAGAAGGTGCGCACCTTGTTCTTGAAGGGCTTGGGGTAGCCGATGAGCTTGGATTCGTACAAAACCTTGTTCACCGTCTCCATGACTTCGTTTCTCACCTCCACGCGCACGCCGATGTCCACCGTGCTGGGGACGTGTTCCACGCCGTACTTTTCGCACAGCTTTTCCAGCCAGTCGGCGCCCCGCCGCCCCGTCGCCACGACGGTGTCCGTCGCGAAGATGTCCATGCTCTTGCTGCCGTCCGCCTTGGTCACGGACACCCCCTTGCACACCCCGTCTTCGATGATGAGGGTGTTGCACTCGTAGTCGAACAGGATCTCCACGCCGTTTTTCAGGAGGTATTTTTCGATGGAGAGATAAATGCTCTGCGCCTTTTCCGTGCCCATGTGGCGGATGGGGCAGTCCACGAGTTTGAGCCCCGCCTGAATGGCGCGCAGGCGTATCTCCTTGACTTCGTCGCCCGGATTCAGCCCTTCGACGTGTTCGTCCGCGCCGAATTCGAGATAGATCTTATCGGCATAGTCAATGGTCTCCTGCGCGAGCGTTTCGCCGATGAGCTGGGGCAGATCTCCCCCCACTTCGCAGCTTAAAGACAGCTTGCCGTCCGAAAAGGCGCCCGCGCCCGAAAAGCCCGTCGTGATGTGGCAGTAGGGCTTGCAGTTCATGCACTTCTGCGTCTTGACCTTGGGGCAGTGCCTGTTCTCCACCGACTTCCCCTTTTCGACGATGACGATCTTCTTTTTGCTGCCGTTTCTGAGCATCTCGATCGCCGTGAAAATGCCGGAGGGCCCCGCCCCCACGATGACTACGTCCGTCTTCATATTCTTCTTCCTCCGAAATCGAATTCCCGCCGCCGCGCGGCGTCCGCATGACCCGCATGAAAAAACCGCCCGAACGATATACCCCGGAACTTTTCTCTTCCGGTCAACCGAATCGGCGGCTGTTTCTGCGCATCCACATACGACGTTATTATACCATTCCCGCTTTGGCTTGTCAAGCGAAAACCTATTTATTTCACGCAAATTTCACAATGCGTTATCCTGCGCCGGAGCTTCCGCAGCCGCCGAAGCCGCCTGTGCCGCCTGTTCCGCCTGCGCCGCGCGGCGTGCCTTGCGCTCGTTGGCGTCGTAGAGGACGCGGAGTTTATAGTAGTTGTAGCGCAGGATAAACAGCGACGGCAGATTGAAAAAGATGTTGACTACCGCCACGGGGAGGGTGAGGCAGAGGATAAAGCGGAAGGGAAAGAACAGGATGACGAGAAAGCCCGCAAACACGCCGGCAAAATGGATGACTTCTCCGTATGCCGCTTCCAGCATATAGCGTTCGAGATAGGCGTTGTTTTTTGGTTCGGCGATCTTGTTTTTATGGAAATTGGTGAACTGACCGAGTTCGGGGATCTTGTCCTTCCACTTGCGGATGCGCAGTTTTTCGTAGAACTTCTTCTCCTTAGGAAAGGCGGCAAAGCCCCTCTTTTCGCAGGAAAACCACTTCGCGGGCAGCCGGCGGATGAGAAAGGCGAACAGCCCGTCCACCGCGATCGCGGCGACGGCGGCGAGTGCGGTGAGCGCAAACGTCTGCCAGATTCCCACCCCGGCAAGCGGCGAGCCCGCCAAAAGGTTGACGACCGAAAGCAGGACGATGCAGACGCCGATCGCCGAAAGATACAGCTTCATTCTCTCTCTCCTTTTTCCGCCCTGTCTCCCGCGGAATTTCCGTCCGCCGCGTCCCCTTCGGAGACGTTATTTACAGACATGGGTATGTCCATTTCGGACAAATCGCCTTCGGGCGCGGCATAGGCGAGCGGAATGCCGTACACCCGCTCGTAAGTCTCCTTCCAGAGGCGGAAATTCTCCTCTTTCATCTTCTCCGCCGCCCGCTTTTCGCCCAGGGAAAGATCGGGATACAGGGGCGGGAGGATGTGCAGGGAATAGATCTGGCGGGGATAGCCGTCGGCGTCGAGGTCGTCGGCGTCCCGCATCGTGATGAACAGGGGCAGGACGGGCACGCCCGCGCGCACCGCCATCTTGAATCCGCCCGATTTCAGGGGACGGGGTTTGCGGTAGTTCCACCACATGCCCTGTTCGGGATAGATGAGCACCTTTTCCCCCCGCTTCAACAGGGTGTTGACGGCGGAGAGAAAGTCGATCATCGTGCGGGGATTGGAGGACAGGGGCAGAGTGTCGCAGTGCTTGAACAAAAATCCGTACAGCCCCGGAAAATTGGTGTAGTTCCCCTCCCGGATGACCTTGTACAGCCGCTGCTTGCGGATGTGCCCGCGGATGGGGTTGAAGAGTATGTAATTGTCGTAGGCGGAAAAGTGGTTGCAGGTGAGGACGGCGCCCCCTTTGTCGAGCACGGAGAGATATTCCGTCCCCTCCACCGATTCCGTCTCGATGATCCCCTTTCTGATCAGCTTTTTGAAAAAGGCGTCCCCCACCGAATTGGCGACAAAGCGCAGCACTTTGTTCCAGGGCTTTTTCGTGAGATAGTCCGCCTGTCCGGGCATGAGCACGGGCGCGGGCGGGTCGTTTTCGACGTCTTCGTCAAACCGTCTCTCCCGCTCGTACTGTTCGATCCGTTCCAAAACCTCCCGCCTGCCGGGAGATACTTTCGACAAATCCATGGTGCCTTCCTTCGTCCTTTTTCGTCCGTTTTCCGTCCGTCTTGTATCCGCTTTTTACTCGGAAATTTCTTCGGCAGCCGCCTTTCCGTAACGCTTGCCGTACACCTTGAAATACCCGTCTTCGCGCTCGATTTCCCGGCGGGCAAGGGCGGCAAGCCCCTCTTCGCAGGACATATCCCGCTCCATGTCGGCGGCGGAGAAATTCTCGTAAATGCCGCGGATCAGGGGGTAAAACTCCGTCTTTTCCGCGTATTCCCAGAAAAACTGCCGATAGGGAATGTCGGGATAGTGCCAGGGTTTCCAGGTCATGCCGTAATGCACGATGCGGAGCTCCCCGCGGAACAGCCTGTCTTTGGAGACGGGGAATTTGTTCCACGCCCGGGGAAGCTGCAACACGCGGTCCTGGCAGAGGACGTTGAGATAGTCCTCGTCCTGGATGACGGTGAATTTGTACTTTTTGAGGAGATCGGCGAATTTCTCGTAAAAGCCCTCTTCGCGGAAGCCTTTGAGGTTCATGAGGATGACCCCCGCGTTGAAGAACATATCGGGATTCAGCCCGTCCACGGTGCGCACGTATTCCTTGTAGACCTTGAAGCTGTTCACCCCTTCGCAGGGCGCGCCGCCGATCAGATTGTCTTTCAGATCGTAGTTGTACAGGGCGGACAGATCCCCCAGGACCACCGTGTCGCAGTCGAGATAGATCGCCTTGTCGTACTGCGGGAACATCCCCGCGATGAAGATGCGGAAATAGGTGGTGCAGGTATAATAATCCCGCATGTGCAGCAGGGAGGAGATGGTTTTCAGCCGTTCGGTGACGTCCACGAAGGACACTTCGAACCCCTCCTCCGAATAGCGGAGGATCTTTTCCTCATATTCCGAACGCACGCCCGAATGCAGCACATAGATGCGATAGTCGTATTCCCGCGACGAATTTTCCCTGATCGATTCCAGCGTGACCGCGAGAAAGGGCAGATAGTTGTCGTCCGTCGCGAAAAAGACGGGCACGACCCCGGCGCTCCCCTTGGGCGCCGCGAGCTTCCTGCCGGCGGCGGATTTTCCCGCCTTCGTCCTGAGCGGCGTGCGGATGCGGACGTCCGCTTCGTTCCAGCCCCTCCTCCCGGGCTGCGCGACCTGTTCTCCCGCAAGATCCGCGGCGGTGAGAATGGCTTCGTTCATATAACGTTCTCCTTTTTGCGCCCGCAAAGGACCGGATTTTGTCCGTTCCGACCGGGGCGCGTTTTGTTTTCTGTTTTTATTTTATCCCCTTTCGCGGAAAATTTCAACCTATTGTGCGCCCCGCCGCCTCTACTTGCCAAAAGGCGGGGTCTACCGCGGCTTTCCTGCATTCTATCAGACCTTTTTGCCTCCGCGCACTCTCCGTTCCCCCACTTTCCCGATTTCCGCCGCGCGAAAAGGGGCATTCCGGCGGGGACGGATATTTCCGCGCGACGCCGCCGTTTTTGCGAAAAAACGGCTCCGGTAGAGAAATTTTCCCGACTCTACCGTGAGTAGAGTGCGAATTTTCCGCTTTTCCACTCCCGGTATACCTATCATAGCAATTTCTTTTGCGTTTGTCAATGATTCCGTGACGGTTTTTCGGAATTGTCATAAAATATTATTACACGGACTTTGCGTGCAGACAACCGATCTTCCCTCTGCGTTCACAGTTCCACGACGCGGGTGGCGACGTTTTTGCGGAAGGCGCCGTCATGCTCGACGAACAGGAGGGAGGGGCGGAAATCTAAAAGAAGATTCTCGATCTGCACGCGGGAGAGGACGTCCACGAAATTGAGGGGTTCGTCCCAGACGTACAGATGCGCCCGTTCGGAGAGACTGCGCGCCAGCGCCGCCTTTTTCTTCTGCCCTTCGCTCATTTCGGAGAGATCGGCAAAGAAGTCCCCGCCCGAAAATCCCAGCCGGGCGAGCACGGCGAAAAACAGCGCCCTGTCCGCGCCGCTGTCGTCGGCGTAATCCGCAAGGCTGCCCGAAAGGGAGGAGACGTCCTGCCCGACATAGGAGATTTTCAGCTGCGGCGGCCTTTCCAGAAATCCCGAATACCCTTCCTTTCCCAATATCGAGAGCAGAACGGAGGACTTTCCGCTGCCGTTGACGCCGTTCAGCGCAACCCTGTCCCCCGCAAAGACGGAAAATGTGAGGGGCGGAGAGACGGGCACGCCGCCGCGGAGGGCGACGAAATCCCTCACTTCCAGCAATTTGTCCCGATAAAAGGGAAGGGGAAATATTTTCAGATCGCCGCTCTCTTCGACGTTTTTCAGCAGGGCGGACTTCTCCTCCGCCGCCCTTTGACGGCGGCTTTCGATGACTTTGGACGTCTTCATCATCTTCGCCGCCTTGTGCCCGACATATCCGCGGTCGACTTTCAGCCCGGAATTACGGGCTCCGAATTTCCCCGCCTCCGCCCTGGACGACCAATCGGCGGTGCGCCGCGCCGATTCTTTCAGCCGCCCGATCTCGGCGCGCAGCTTTTCGTTTTTCTCCCGTTCGGACTTCTCCTGCCTGTCGGCGTTTTCCCGCCAGACGGAATAGT
>ERZ1643249.3576-NODE-3576-length-13591-cov-8.449911_pt1 | contig 13591 bp, 24 predicted proteins | sample MGYA00579263_ERZ1643249 | MGnify/ENA primary metagenome ERZ1643249 (study PRJEB29033, sample SAMEA4952264) | chicken gut metagenome | biome: Broiler Chicken; feature: Gastrointestinal Tract; material: Caecum | place: Ireland | collected 2018 | study: Broiler...
CATCCTGGGCCACGCCTGCCATGACCACCAAACGAAACTCGCTGTCGGTGTCCAGAGTATTGATGTTGTCGTTCTGAAAGAGAACACCCACGTTTGCATCCAGTAGCTCCTGAGTATACTGGATGCTGTCTAGAGTGCTTCTGGAAAACCGGGAAATCTCTTTGGTGATAATGAAGTCAAACAGACCCCTGTGGGCATCGTCAATCATACGTAGGAAGTTCTCCCGCTTGTAGGTGCTGGTGCCCGAGATACCTTCGTCCACATAGCCTTGCACAAAAGTCCAGTTGGGGTTCTTCTGAATGAATTCCGTATAGTATTGAACCTGGTTCTCCAGGCTCCCTTGTTGCTCCACTTTTTCCGTGGATACACGTGCATAATATGTAACTCGCAGTGAAAGATCATAGATGGACCTGCCCATCCGCAACTGTTCTCGCAGCTTCCTAATGGTCATCATGCTGATCAACCTCCATCACTTCATTGGGGGTATCTCTAGCATACTGAGTGAAGCTTCTTCTGTCAAAAAATTGAGAGCAACATGCTGCACGATAGTGTTCTTCGGACAGCAGCTTTCGCTGCCGTAAACGCATCAACAGCGCAAGACCTACATCTCGCTCAACCTCATTCATCCTGATCCCCCCCTTTGAAGAAAGTTATTCGTAACTGCGAGTGTGTATGCATATTACCAAACCCACATGAACCATCACATATCATTCACACGGATTCGATAATATACGCCAAGTATTGACATGACTGGCCACCGTTGGCTCGGTGTCATAGCTCCGCAAGCATCGGCCCTGTTGCCGGGTGCTGCCGGGCTCCCCCCTATCTTCGGGAGGCCGTGAGGAAGTATCATTATCCCCCATACAGTCGTTGCGCCCGGAGTGCCCTCTCCGGGTCTCAGGTTGACGTTGATCGCTAGGAGCTGCTCTCGCTGCTCCGTTACGGCGGCGATCCTGATTCGCTCGTGCATGAGTTATGTACCAGTCATGCCTGTATTCCATTTTCAAGGTACACGAGTGTTTCTCAACACTTCCTCCAACAAGTCAAGTAGAGTGGCTTGCTGGAGGAAGTGCCCAGGTGGCAGAGCCTGACCTGGGTTTCCTTAGATTGCGAATTGGTATACGGTAAACGCTAGCATCATGGCAATAACGAATGTAATAACAACAACGAATGCCATAGCAATAACACCTATGCAGAATAAAGCGTCTGTGAAATCCCGCTTAAAATAAACGAAACAATAGCTATTCATGTAAAGCCCATGCTTTTTCAATTCTTTTCTTAGTAAATATACTAGATCGTTACGTACATCCTCCCTGTACATCCCATTTAGTTCTGGATAGTTCATACTACCCAAAAAGATAAATTTTTCTCCCCTCCGTACTTGACGATCGGCGTCTGCCAGTATCCTGGCACATAAATCAGGCAACAATGCATGAATAAGTTGTTCCTTCTGTTGCTTCAATGCCTCTCGGCAAATCTTCGTGTCATCTACCTTTTTCATATTAGGCCCCGCATATGATAAACGCTATCGTCATTCCTACCATCATTAGGACCAAAGCAACTATACCTATGCAGAATAACGCCTCTCCATAGTCCCGCTTGATATAAACACAGCGGCGGTCATCCATGTGTAGCCTATGCTTTTTTAAATCTTTCCTTAGTGCACGTTCCAGTGCGACATACATCTCCTGTTTGTACTCGCCTCTGAAACGATTTAGCTCTGGGTAGCTTTCACTTTCCAAAAAGAAATAACTATCTCCCTCCCGTGCATGACGCTCGGCATCCGCCAGAACTCTAGCACGCAAATCGGGCAGCAATGTCTGTATATGTTCTTTTTTATGCTGCTTCAATGCCTCTTGAGCAATCTTTGCATAATTATTTTTTTCACTGTTCATCTTGACGTTCCTCATATGTATAGATTCCTACTAGGGCCATACCAAATACTCCAGTTAGCACTAGACCTACCCAATAATTGAAGACAACCATATAAAGCAGAGAAGCCCCGAAGCAAACTTTGATTAACGTGACCAATAACAGCGGCCCAAAGAAGGTACGACGACGGAAGTAAACCGTTCCATCGAGCAAGTACAGATTACGCCGCCTTAACTCCTTTTGAGCGGCCCTATAGAGAGTGCGGAACGCTTTTTCACCATATTCTTCATTAAGGCCGTCTGTGAAATTGTTTACGTCTAAGGGAAAATAAATTTCTCCAGCTTGCGCTGTCCGCTCTGCTTCTTGTATTGCCTCGGAACATATTTCAGGCAGTGCTTCTTGAACAAATGCCTGAATTGTTTGCTTCTCCGCTAATTTTTCCTGCATTCTTACGTCTTTGGCAATCTTTGCATAGTCTTTCATTTTTCTCCCATTTCCTGCACAGACACGGAATTGAATGCATCAATACACCTCTGGCACAGCGATATGCCTTTATACTCCTTAAGGTTGTCCGTGCGGCCGCAACAGCTACACCCGGGAGAATACTGGCGGAGGACGATCGCCCCATCTTCGGACATGAATATTTCCAACGGGGTCCCATCCTCAAGATTGAGGGTTCGCCGGAGTTCTTTAGGAAGAACAATTCGCCCCAGCGGATCGAGATTTCGGACAATTCCTGTTGCTTTCATTGTTAATCTCCTCTCTTAAATTCCAAAGTAGGCGTATATTGAACAAATCCACTCGGCCAGCTTAAATGCCAGCCACGGTGATACATATTTAGCTATCAACACACCACCTGCCAATATAAGTTCGCAAGTTATCAACTTTTTCACAGTCATCCTCGCTCCAATAGCCAGAAGTTCATCCATAAGGCCATACATAATAAACAGAGAATCCCCAGGCTCGACCAACTATATGGGTGTAAGCCGATGTGACATAAATAAAAAAAACCAGCCAAAGTGAGCAAATTGAAAAGCATAATGAAAAAAAGTGGGATAAAGTAGGTACAGCGCTGAAAGTAAACATTTTCCCCGATTAAGTACAGCCTATACTGTCTCAACTCCTTCTGAGTAGCTTTATGAATGGCAAAGAACACTTTTTCACGATATAACCCACAAAGGTCATCAGTGAACTTGTATACATTTAAAGGGAAATGAGTTTCTCCATTTTGCGCTGTCCGCTCTGCATCTTGAAGTGCTTTGTTGCATATTTCAGGCAGAACTTCTTTAATCCGTTCCTGGATTTCTGCCTGTTCCGCCGTTTTTCTCATCTTTCTTGCATCTTTTGCAATCTTTTTATAGTCTTTCATTGCCACGCCCCCCATGACTACTAAAACCAAAATCACTCCACGCCATTTTCCCAACTCCCTTTAAGCTTGTGATAACAAAAGAGCGTGGCCTTGCAGTCCGCTAAGCCGTCGTGGGCCTTATCCTCACCCCAGTTATAGCCGTAGTAGGCGGCACAGGTGGTCAAACTCTGCCACTTATAGTCACCGTAATAATCGCTCCACTCACCGTAGATTGGAGCAAAGTCCATCATTACATCTACAATTTCACCCCAGGGGATGATTCCATAAGACTTCAGGAATGACAGGTCGAAGTCCGTGTTGTATCCGATGATTTCAGTGGCAGCTCCAAAAATAGCCCGTAGTGTAAGATGTAATTCCGCCATCGTTGGTGCATCTGCTACCATCTCTGGGGTAATTCCATTGATTTGCTGCGCCTCAGGCCATTCCAGCGTCCAAATAGGCCGGATATAGGTGTCGAGTACCATTTCGCCGGTATCCGCATCCAGGATGGATATTTGGAGCAGCTCGTCCCGCCTCGGGTCAAGCCCTGTTGTCTCTGCGTCCAGGACTATCCGCGAAGGAAGGTCACTGCCAAGCATTTGTCCTTCTTCTTTGCATCGGTCACGCAGCAAGCCCTGATATGCCTCAATTAAGCTGTCCAACCGTTGATTAATTTGGGTTTTCTGCTTATACATATAGTCCACTTCTTGCTCCAGGCGGGCAACCTGAGCTTCCAGTCTCTGCACAACCAGGCGATGCCTCTCCTCTGCACAATTAATGTTGACACTGGCATTTTTTCGATCTGTCTTCCCTCGATGGTGTGACGTTCTCCGGGCATCCGTGGCAATCTCAAGCAGTTCCTTTGCCATTTCCTGCTCCCGCTCTGACTCTGGTGTATAGTCATTCAAGATATCCTCCAGAAGACAAAGGTGGCAATATGGAAGCCGGGCACACATGGACATTGCCGCCGCACTCTTCTCTCCAATCTGCATGGTTTATCCCTCCATCATCAAAACTATGCCGTTTAAGCCGTTGGCTTCTTCACCGCTTGTTTGGCCGCTTCTTTGCTCCAGAAGCAGTCTTCAAGCGGGTATGCCAGCAAATTGCATTCCATATTTTTCGCTGTCTCATCAACACAATCTTGCAGAATGCAATCAAGATCACCAGAGTCGCCTAGATAAGGAGCTACAAGCGCCACACCGTTGACAGCAGTGACAAAAACAACGCCAGCTATCTCACAGGGATCGCCAAAAATATCCCGGTCAATTACCCAGGCTTCACTCCCCTTTTTGCTGTCAAGGTCAATCAGCTCCTTGTAACAAGGATGGATTGAGAGGAATCCAGGCTGGGAGCCTTTCTGGAGAGCCTGGGCAATGTATTCCTCACATTCCTTGTGGTTACCCTCAAATACAGGTAGCCCGGACGATGTTCTCACTTCGTATATTTTCGGCATACTTATCTCTCCTCCTCAGGTTCTCTCTTCCAACTTCGTGGTGGATGGGGTATAATATGACCATCATTTATGCTCCGGGGTTGCCGCCCCGAACAGCTCTTCCACCGTTCTGTCAAGAGCCCTGGCAATGCGGATTGCCGTCCGCACGCCAGGCTCGCTCTTGTCGTACTCAATGTTCTGGTACTGGCTTTCGCTGATTTCTGATTCCTTGGCGACCTGCGCCTGTGTCTTGCCGGACTGTTTGCGGGCCGCCCGTAATTCCATATTCACTTTCTCCTCTCTTTCTTGAATCACCTAATCTATTAGGTGTTATCCGAATGATAGCACACAATATATTAGGTGTCAACACTATTCTTAGGGGTGTTACGCCATGAACTTAAATGAAGCGTTCAAACGCTGCCGAAAACTTCGGAAAGTCACGCAAAAACAGGCCGCATCTGCTGCTCATGTGACCGAATCAATGTACCAGTTTTACGAATACGGAAAAAATGAACCAACAGCCTCTGTTCTTATCGCTCTGGCAGACTTCTTTGACGTCTCCTTGGACTACCTGGTTGGGCGGTCAGATGACCCGCAGCGGCATTGAGTCCGCAGTTCATCATCGGTCACCGTACTTCTCATTGTACTCCTGGGGCATAATAATGCGGCAAGCCGAGGCCGGGTACACGTCGGTCAAGAAAGTTACCTCCAGCACAGCCTCAACCCTGATATGCTCCAGGATGGCCTGGTACTCATCTCCGATGATTTCCTCATCGGTGGGTCCTCCGATGGTGAGACTCAGCCCCGCAGGCTGGGGATTTCCATGCTCATCACATTTTCATGCAATACATTACATTTATGTAGTTTCACATTTTCTATGTTTATAGAACAGTTCCTCTACAGAAGTGCTAAAGTATATCGCCATTTTTACCTTCACCTCATCACGAGGTACACGTTCACCACGCTCGTACATCGCCCAAGAAGATTTGGTGATACCTAAATCCTCCGCAATCTTTTCCTGAGTAAGGCCTCGCATAAGCCTTAGTTCACGAAGAATATTCTGATTTCCCATTAGCTCACCTCATTTCACCGTGCACATATTGTGCTCTTCATTTTGGAGTGTACACTTATTGTGCTCGATTGTCAAGACCATTGTGCACATATTGTGCTCTCTTCTGGCGCAATTATATCATATGAATTGAATTGACTTGTCTCCTTTCGCTGTATATAATGTGTAACAGGAACGGGGTGTTAAAATGGCAAAGTTTTCGGATAGATTGAAAGCTTTACGGTCTGAATCCGGTCTATCTCAATCCGAATTTGCAAAATTAGTTGGATGTACCAAAAGCAGCATTAATATGTATGAGCGTGGAGAACGTGAACCTGGGTTAGAAAAACTTGAAGCTTTTGCTGACTACTTTAATGTTGACATGGATTTTTTGCTTGGTAAGTCTGAGCATCGAAATAAGGCCGCATGGTTACGTAGCGCTCAAGCTAATCTGTCGTCGGAAAATAATGCAGTACTTTTGCAAAAACTACAAACAGATCACAATTTGGATGACTTTGGAGTTCAATTTATGGACACTTTTTTAAAGTTATCCGCAGAACAACGTATGCTTGTAATGGACTTTGCCTACGCAATTTTAGCTGCCAGAGATAATCCAACATCTGAGAAGTTCCTTGATGAGTTAGAGGCAGAATATAAAAAAATCCTCTCCGGACTTGCACCCAACAAGGACTCATCTGCTTCCAATATCACCAGCGACGACTCCAGCAGCGCAATGACGTCTGAGGGATAGTCAAAGCGCAAAAAAGGAGTGCCCCCCCGGTAGGCGGCACTCCTTCTACGCTTTTTATGGGAACATTCACGAAACAGCTCTACAATCCCGGAATGTATATGTCCTCCTCTTTTGTACTGCATTGAAACAGTTTGTTTATCAACTTCTGACTCACCCGCATGCTAGCCCTATTTTCACTCCCTGTCCGCATATGGTGCATCAAAAGTTCCATAGAAGAGCAAAATTCATCGTAGTAGGGCAAATTAGCTTGTAGCCGTACACATCTTGTGTTCTGGATTCTTGCATACCTAATCGGAGGCTCAGACCTATAACACAGCCTACTGTAAAAGGATTGTTTTGGGACCTCATGTAAAAAATTATCGCCCTGGCTACTTTTACACGCACTACAATGGTTTAAAAAATACCTTGTTTTTGCTCGCACGGAGTATTCTGGATAGTATAACAGCTGTTTCATGTATTCTTCCAGTCCTTGGGGCATCCTTTTTACATAAGTCAATATTTGCAGATTTTGATTGCGTTGATAACCGTCATCCACCGAACAGCTGTTGTCAGTTGCCAGCAACACAACATCAAGATTTCTCCCACATTTCCAGCATGTATGTTCTTTTGTAAGAATGTACAGATTTTCGCATACGATATTATCGTTCCCAATCCATTCTGAAACTGCTCCAACTTTGGTCAGATCATCTACATACCATGATTTGAGCTGTGGATTCCATCTAGCCCCTCTTTTTTTCGCAAGGTCCTTCTCTTGATAGGGAACATCCAGCAATACATGCATGCGCAACACTCCTCTCTCCTGCATCATTCCAGGCTCTATCCTAAGCTTGCAGATTTATTTTACCATCTCTTGGTTATGATTACAAGGAATGTACCCCGTTGTCCATATCTAGAGAGTATGTTACAATTATAAAAATAAAAGTGAAGGCGGGTGATTCCGTGACAAACAAAGCCCTTTTGGATAAAATTGACCTATACGCAAAATCAATAAGGAGAGCTGGCCCTCAATGGACAGCTCTCCTTTTCCCCTATTCATTTTTGATACTCACTAATCGTCATAATGTCCCAGGCAGGAGATAATATACACGACCTCTTCCTGCTCAAAGTAAACGATGCGATTGGTTTCATCAATGCGGCGACTCCACAAGCCACTTAGGTTGCCCCGCAGCGGCTCCGGCTTTCCGATTCCCTCATAAGGGCTCCTCTGAATATCTTTTATCAGTGCATTGATCCGTTTCAGAGTCTTTTTGTCCTGTGTCTGCCAATACAGATAGTCGCTCCACGCCCGATCCTCCCACAGCAATCTCATCAGTCCACCTCATGCAAATCATGCTCAGCAAAGTGGGCCTTGCCCGCCTTGACGTCCTGCATGACACTCTCCAAGTGCCGGAGATTGCTTTCCGAATAAAATGGATCAGCTGAAACCTCAAATGGGATACGGCACTCTCTGCCAACCTTCTTTGCAAATATCGTAAAGGCTGCACTCATGGAAAGGCCCATCTCGGCACAGGCTCGCTCCATTCTTTTTTTCACATCTTCGTCCAGCTTAAAATTAACATTGACCGTGTGCGCCATATACAACACTCCCTTCCTACGTTCAGTATATGCAAAATTAAAGAAAAAAGCAAGCAATTTTCTTTACGACTTTATAAGGGGAAATTCCATGACAACAGGAGAGAAAATAAAGAGAATACGCATCTTTCGTGGTATGACACAAAAGGAACTTGGCGTCGCTTTGGGCTTTCCTGAAAAGGGCGCAGATAATAGAATCGCACAGTACGAAACCGACTATCGTGTTCCCAGGCAGGATCTGTTAGACAAAATCGCACAGGCACTGGATGTTGCCCCTGCTGCGTTGTCAGTTCCAGACATCGACTCTCCAATGGAGCTGATGCACACACTGTTTTCCCTAGAAGATAGATATGGGCTGGAGATCTATGAGCATAACGGAGCTGCCTACCTTCAGGTTAATCCACTCAAAAACAGAGAGGTAAAACAGCTGAATGAGATCCTGCTTGCATGGAAGCAAGTTTCCGATCGACTCAGGCGCGGTGAGATTACCAGAGCGGAATATGACCGCTGGCGGTACTGTTATCCTCAATACCATAAGCCGAAAGAGGATAAAAATATATTGACATAATTTAATTTGTTTTGTAATATAATAGTACCGGGTAGTGATACCCATCTGAAAAGTGCCCTGCCACTTCGAGCGCAGATCATTTATGAAAAGTGCCCTGCCACTTTGAGCGCAGATCATTTATGAAAGGTACACCACGACCTTAACTGTGGTTGTAATGAGCAAAAGGGGCGGTATATACCGCCCCTTTTGCTCATTTGCAGGAAGGGGAATCATGGAAAAACTAAATTTCTATACTGTGGATTTTGACTATGTAAACTATCTTAAACGAGCGGAATTGGACGCAAGAGGATTTAGCCGTGTGCCAAATATGGAGTACGGAGTCAGCAGGAAGCCAAAGTTTCTATGTGGAATCGTTTTGCAGATCAATCACATTGATTACTATGTCCCAGTAACATCTTACAAACAACAAAAGCCAGATAATTTCCTCATCCGGGCTGAGAATGGACAGGTGACCAGTTCTCTACGATTTAATTATATGTTTCCGATTCCCAAAAAACTGGTTAAAGAAAGAACCATTGCAGATGAGCCAGATCATGCTTACCGGGCCTTGTTGGCTCAAGAATTGAGGTATTGCATAAAAAACCAAGATGTCATCCAGCACTTGGCAGAGCGTACATATAAACGGGTGCGGCTGGGGAAAGATCAAGGATTGGTAGTAAATAGTTGTGCATTCATGCTTCTGGAAGAAGCTTGTGAAGCGTACCATCTGATTCGAGGAAAGAAAACTGTTCAGGAATTAGAAGAGAGGGTAAGCATGAAAGACCGCCTATCCGTAGCAAAGGCAGAGGCTGCACTTCGTAAAGAGATGAATCAAAAACCTACGCATGAAACAGAAATACCAGCGGCCAAGGAAACCACTCTGGAACGATAACAAACAATTATGAAAAAGTTGAAGCAAAGGTGGGTGATTCCCTGGTGGACAATGGCCTTCTGGACAAAATCGATCTAAACACAACGTTAATCAGGGAGCATCACCCTTTATCTCCAGATGAAGTGAAGGAGCTGGATACCTACTTTCGGATCGGTACTACCTACTCCTCGAATGCACTGGAAGGAAATTCTCTGACATTATCTGAGACAAAGGTACTTCTGGAAGACGGCATTACTGTGGGAGGCAAGCCCATTCGGGACTGCTATGAAGCCACAGGACATGCTCGGGCCTACGACTACATGCTGGAGATTGCCCGGGGCGGACAGCTGGAATTTCGGGAAGAAACCATTCTTCATTTACACGGCTTGTTCTATGGCAGCATTGATCCAGACCACGCCGGGAGATACCGTAGCGGCCAGGTGTTTATCTCAGGTACAGAGTACATTCCTCCGCCCGCCGAAGAAGTACCCATCCAGATGTCCAGCTTGGTAGATGATCTCAACAGTCGAAAAGACACCATGCACCCGGTACTGCTGGCTGCCTACGCACATCGGAGATTGGCTGACATTCATCCATTCCAGGATGGGAATGGACGTACCGCCCGGCTGCTTATGAATCTCATTCTCGTGAACAAGGGGTACTGCCTAGTGTCCATCCCTCCAATTCTGCGCCACAGCTATATTACATCGCTCCAGCAGGCTCAAAGGCGTCAGAACCCCAGTGATGTTGCTTTTGTCAATCTGATCTGTGAATGCGAGCTGGAGGCCCAAAGGGATTATTGCAGGATGTTCCGCATTAAGCTCCCGGAGCGAAAAAAAACGTCCCTGGAACGATAAAACAGGCATAAAAGAACGCTGTCTCTCAAATCCGAGAGGTAGCGTTCTTGCCCATCCTATAAACTCATGGTACAATGACGACAAATACATGCGAAAAAGGTGTACTCTATGAACAACTACGAGAAAGCTGTACACTTATGGCAACTGCGAAATGTCTCTACAGATGCAGAACTTGCAGAAGCCCTAAATGGCCACAGCATTACCTTTGCTTACAATTCCGGTAAAATTGAAAACGACAACATCACCTATCACGACACCCGGGATATCTTTGAGCGAGATGGTGTCTCCTCCTATACTGGCGATCTCCGCACCCTCTTTGAAATCAAGAATTCCAAAGACGCCAATGAGTTTTTCCTTCAGTCTTTCCATCAACGGACGCCGTTGAACGAAGGTTTTATCAAGGCACTACAACAGCTGCTAACCAAGGGTACCTATGACCCAAGGCGTTATCAGCTCGGCGAACGGCCCGGAGAATACAAACACCATGACTATGTGACAGGGAAAGAAGAAGTTGGAGCTGCTCCTGAAGATGTTGCTGATGAAGTGTCGGAGCTACTGGATGAGCTCCAGGACATCTCTGATGCCAACGCCCTGACGGCCGCTGCCTACTTTCATGCCAAATTTGAAAACATTCACCCCTTTGCAGATGGAAATGGGCGAACGGGTCGGCTGGCCATGAACTACTTTCTCGTGTTGCACGGTCACCCTCCCATTGTTATTCACGAAGAGGATCGCAAGGCATACTATCAAGCCCTGGAAGCCTGGGATACTCACCAAGAGTTAGGCCCTTTGTGTGACTTTCTTAGAGCACAAACGGCAAAGACCTGGGAAAAGCAAATCCAGCGAGCTGAACGCAAACACCATCGGGGCCAAGCACGCTAAGGTCCTTACAAGAATAGAATTAAGCCGATGTTGGACACCATGCCCGACATCGGCTTAATTCTATTCTTCTAGTTGGTTTCTAGCATGCAAGTGTAGGCCTCCGACGATTAAGATGGTCAACCCAAAGACAACCACACCCCAAATCATGTCCCCTTCACTGTACGCTATCAGACCAAAAGCAGATGCATAGGCCAATGTGAAAAGGCCACCAATCACCCAGAAGCCAATGGTTGTTGTCTGCAACATGAAGATAAGAAAAAACGCCGCCAGTCCGATCACAATACATATCGCCGGGTGGATATGCGCAAAGTGATTACACGCCATTCCGGCAGCCACTCCAGTGAGAGCACTGTCAAAAAAGATGATTTGTGAGAACCACAGGCCAACCACCCCAGCAAGCACTTGCAACCCAATTGACAGACATACCAAACCCACTAACACAGCAATATACATAACTTCTCTCCTCTCTCTGTTTTTGACATTTTACCAAAGTCACTCTCTTTTGTCCATCGTATGTCGGTAGCTTCTCCTAAGTTGACGGAACCGCATAATTGTAGTACAATGTATTACGAAAGGAGTTGAGCCTATGAGTTTTTCCATCAGACTGACAGCGGAAGAAAAATCCTTGGCGGAAAGCTATGCCAAACTTCACTCCATGTCCTTGGGGGAAGCGTTCAAAACCGCTCTTTTCGAAAAAATCCAAGAGGAATATGACACAGCAGTTGCCGATGCTGCACACCGTGAGTACGTTGAGGGAGGGATGCAAAGCAGGCCCATCTCTGCTCTGTGGGAGGAGCTGGACTTGTGAAATATTCCGTCCGAACAACCTCTCGTTTTGACCGAGAATTCAAGAAACTAGACCGTTATACACAGCGAATGCTGAAAGCCTGGATTGAAAAAAACCTAGTGGATTGTGCAGACCCTCGGTTGCATGGGAAGGGCTTAACCGCGAATAGAAGTGGTCAGTGGCGATACCGAATCGGAGACTATCGCCTCATTTGTGAAATTGAGGATGATAAGCTCGTCATACTTGCTCTCTCTGTAGGACATCGAAGAGACGTCTACCAACACTGAGAGACTGCACTGAAACAAAAGAAGCCTGGGGCGGATCGCAAAAATCCGCCCCAGGCTTCTTTCATCTCTCTTTTGCTTTTCCCTCCTTCACGGGTGTCTTTTGACCATCTGCCTGATAATATGCCAGGGGGTGGGGGTTCTTCTCCCCGTTGAAATCATAAACGATGTCGTCTACTGCTTTTCTTACCTCCGGGTCCTTGGTCAGAGTCTCAAATCTCATCCCCGTAGTAGCCATATAAGGCAGCTCATCCCGGATAGTCTGGAGATATTTTTCAGCATCTGTAAATTCTTCCGGCGTGTCATAGGCATACGTTATTCGGCCCACGATCAGCGGTGCAGTTTTACTCGATTCTTCCATCATCGTTCCTCCCTAATCTTAGGCGCTTTCTTCTCCGAGGCATTGCCTGTCACCTCTTGATCTTCCGGCTGGCTCTGCTCCATATTCAATTCCATATCCAGCTCCAGCAGACGGTCACTCTTGGTTCTCAGCTCCTGTTCCTGGGGGAAGGGCTTGCCCAGTTCTTCCTGAGCCGCTGCCTGTTGACGGTACAGATTATCCAGCTTGGCCTCCACCTGGTTCAGCCGTTTCTCCATCTGCCCCAAGGCATTGTCCATGCGCAGGATATTCCCCCGTACATCTTGCCCCAGGGTAACAAGATGGCTCATGTGGTTGTGCATCGTCAACTGACATTCTCCAAAGCCATTGAAGGATACACTCATTTCAAATCCACGGTAGCGCCCCACCTTAATCGCCTCTCCACCTGGGGCCACCCGACAGGCATCCAGCAGAGCCTCTCCTGCCTTCTCTTTGTCCGTCCACAACTGTCCCATAACCTCCATGCCTGCAAACCCATCCTTGGGGTGCGGGTGTTGCTCCAACACCTGCATATCCGCTTGGAAGCCCCGGATATAGCCCTTGTTCTCCTCTATGGCCCGGGGAAAATACGTCAACACCCGATCCTCCAAGCGATACTGCTGACTCTGGTGGTCGGCTTTCATCAGCCGAAGCCGAGCCACGTCCACATCCAGGTCCATCCGCTCCTTGATGCGGGGGTCTCCGGCACACAGGGCCTTAATTTCAGCAAAAGACAGTGCCGTTTCATCCACATCATCACAGGAGCGAACCGGACTCTTACTGGTCATAATCTGGGAAATAAACCGCTGTTTGTTCTCCACCGTTTGCCAGAGATAGGCATCAAACGTGCCCTCTGTCACATAGCGGTAGATATGCACCGTTTGGTTTTGATTGCCCTGGCGGACAATACGCCCCTTGCGCTGTTCCAGGTCAGTCGGTCATTTTTTGCGGACAGTTCAATACATGCCATCCTTTTTCTCTC
>ERZ1643249.3577-NODE-3577-length-13587-cov-6.451522_pt1 | contig 13587 bp, 14 predicted proteins | sample MGYA00579263_ERZ1643249 | MGnify/ENA primary metagenome ERZ1643249 (study PRJEB29033, sample SAMEA4952264) | chicken gut metagenome | biome: Broiler Chicken; feature: Gastrointestinal Tract; material: Caecum | place: Ireland | collected 2018 | study: Broiler...
ACAGCGCCCAGGTGGACTATTACACCAACTATATCAAAAGCCGGGACGATTGGGATTTTGTTTCCGTGTATACGGACGAGGGCATAACAGGTACGAATACCAAGCACCGCGAGGGCTTCAAACGCATGGTGGCGGATGCGCTGGCGGGCAAAATAGACCTTATCGTCACCAAGTCGGTCAGCCGTTTTGCCCGCAACACGGTAGACAGCCTGACCACAGTGCGTCAGCTCAAGGAAAAAGGCGTAGAGATTTATTTTGAAAAGGAAAATATCTGGACGCTGGATTCCAAAGGTGAACTTCTGATTACCATCATGTCGAGCCTTGCGCAGGAAGAAAGCCGCAGCATTTCCGAGAACTGCACCTGGGGACAGAGAAAACGGTTTGCTGACGGGAAGGTCACCGTGCCATTCAAACGGTTTCTCGGCTATGATCGGGGACCCGATGGCAATCTGGTTTTGAATAAGGACGAAGCGGTTATCATCCGCCGCATTTACAGTATGTTCCTGCAAGGCATGACGCCGCACGGCATTGCCGCCAGGCTAACCGCTGACGGCATTAAATCGCCGGGCGGCAAGGATAAATGGAACGCAGGAGCTGTTCGCAGCATCCTCACCAATGAGAAATACAAAGGCGATGCGCTTCTGCAAAAGAGCTACACGGTGGATTTCCTCACCAAGAAGAAAAAGGTCAACGAGGGTGAGATACCGCAGTACTATGTGGAGGGCAACCACGAAGCCATCATACAGCCGGAGGTGTTCGAACTGGTTCAGCGTGAGCTTGCCCGCCGAAAAGGCAGTACGGGCAAACCCAGTGGAGTCCATATCTATTCAAGCAAAATCAAGTGCGGCCAGTGTGGCAGCTGGTACGGCTCAAAGGTCTGGCACTCCAAGACCAAATATCGCAAGTGCGTATGGCGCTGCAACCGTAAATTTGATAACGAACATCATTGCACCACGCCGCATTTCACCGAGGCCGAGATACAAGCTATGTTCATCGTCGTAGTGAATCAGTTGATCAGCCAGAAAGAAAGCATTATAGCAGCCTTGGAGGCCTCGCTGGAAACAGCGTTTGATACCACGGCGCTTGAAGTGGAACTGACAGAGGTGCAGGGTGAGATTATGGTAGTCTCCGACCGCATTCAAAGCTGCATCTACGAAAACGCCCATGTTGCACTTGACCAGAAAGAGTATCAGAAACGCTATGGGACCCTGAGCGATCGTTTCGACAAAGCAAAGGCTCGATTTGAGGAAATAGAAGAGGCTATCGGCAGCAAACAGTCAAGGCGTGCTGCCATTGAGACTTTCCTAAATAACCTGCGTGATGCCAATATCGTGGACAATTTCGAGGTTTCCCTTTGGTGCGGTCTGCTGGATTTTGTAACTGTTTACAGCCGTGACAATGTGGTGTTTACCTTCCGAAACGGTACGGAAATACGCTATAGCGGGTGATGAATATGGCAGATTGGAAAAAAGATGAGGTGAATTATCGATTGGCAAAAATGGTGCTGCAGACGCTCATGCACGAAGGGCTTTTAGACGAGTTTGAAGTGGATCAGGTTTTGCAGCACCTACGAGCCAATTCCTCCGCACTCATCGCAAGCATTGAGGAGGACGCATTATGGCAAAAACAGTGAAAAAACTTACAAGGCCACAGATGGTATCCCTGCCTTCTGTAGCAAAACAGCTTAACCGCCGGGTGGCTGCTTATGCTCGTGTGTCTACTGGTTCCGAGCAGCAGCAATCCAGTATCGAGGCGCAGCAGGATTACTACATCAAGCTGATAGACTTTCGGCTCGACTGGACGTTTGCAGGGCTTTATATCGATGACGGCGTCAGCGGTACCCGAACCGAACATCGCGAGGGCTTTAATCAGATGATTCAGGATGCTCTTGCCGGCAAAATAGACCTTATTGTTACAAAATCAATCTCCCGATTCGCCCGCAATACGGTAGATAGTCTGACCACGGTGCGCCAGCTCAAAGAAAAAGGCGTGGAGATTTTTTTTGAAAAGGAAAACATCTGGACTTTTGACAGCAAGGGTGAATTGATGCTTACCATACTGTCGAGTGTGGCTCAGGAAGAAAGCAGATCCATTTCTGAAAACATCACCTGGGGAAAACGAAAACGATTTGCAGACGGCGAGTATGCTGTGGCTTACGGTCGTTTCCTCGGTTATGACCGTGGTATGATAATCAACCAAACAGAAGCAGTAATCATCAAAAAGATATATTTCCTCTTCCTGCTCGGAATGTCATCCTACCAAATATCAAGTTTGTTAACCGAGCAAGGTGTTCCTACTCCCGGCGGAAAGAAGAATTGGAGCCACGGCGTTATCGCCAGTATACTGAGTAACGAAAAGTATAAAGGGGATGCTCTTATCCAGAAACATTACACCGTGGACTTCATATCAAAAAAGCAAAAGAAGAATGAAGGAGAACTGCCAAAGTATTATGTGACCGGCGGACACGAGGCAATCATTCCACCCTTACTGCATGAATATGTCCAGATGGAAAGGAATAGACGGATGACATATAAGCATGGCAGATACAGTGGAGTACACCCTTTCCTTGGCCGTATTGTCTGCGAGAACTGCGGTGCTGCTTACAGATATTCTTCTTGGCACAGCACTACCTATAATGATCGAGTATGGGAATGCAGCAGTCGCTGGAGAGAGCAAAAATGTGGCAACTGCCATATCTACGATGAGCAATTTCAAATTTTGCTCCGACAGGTGATGGCAACGGCCGTGGCACAAAAACCTTATGTTCCATCCGCAATCAGAAAGATACTGCAAGAGCTACCGGGCATGACCGATAATCGATATGAACGAATTACAGAAGCGCTTCACCGTCTGCCTAACAAAATTCAATTTTCTCAGTCAGATGCCATTATAGCGATTAAAACCATTCACATCGGGCGGCAACGAACCATGAAGGTAACATTTCTGGATGACACTGAAATCATTATAGATATTCCACCGTTTAGTCCACGGCGAAGCCAATAAAAACAGATGCTCCTCACTACCATTACGACGGTGAGGAGCTTTTCTGTGCATATGAAAACAGCCGTTTCGGATTTTACACCGCAACGACTGTTTTACACCGCAAAGGCGCACTTTTTAATTTTGCCTATACCTTGGCTCCATATCAGCATGATTATTTCTATGTAGATACATTTTACCTGTCCGGCATACTTGCTTTCCAGTGCTTTCAACGCCAGCAGGTTGTTGCCGTGGATCAGCATATTTTCCGTGTCCGGGTTAGCAACAGTGTTGGAGAGGGCCGCATTTTCAATGAGCAGCCGCGGTTCTACACGAATCGGCTCATCCTTGCCATACCAAGTCAGTTCCAGTTTATTTGCCATAACCCTGTTCCTCCATTTCTTTCCCAGCCAAGAATGTCAGCTGACATTGCAGGATATACCGATTATCTACTTCCGTAACTTGATTTTGCGGTTTAGCGATGGTGGTTGGCAGGGCGTTAACCATTAACGCTATATCCGGATGACTGATTTTATTAGAGAGAATTTGCTTGTTAGCAGAATCCATATCAAATGGATTTTTCTGCAACTCGTTCCATGTATCCAAAATATCTTTCTCTAAAGGAGTAATTTCCTGTTTTAATCTTAAAAGGTCAATCAAGAAGCTATAATCCATTAGTTTTTATCCTCCTCATCCGGCACAAATTCCAAAATATCGTCTACACCGCAACCTAATATGCGGCAAATGCTTTCAATGGTATCTAAAGAGACAGCGCCGTTCCGTTTAAGCCGAGCAGTAATATTGGCTGAAAAGCCAGCTTGCTTTTGAAGCTGAGAAGTCGTCATATCCCGCTCGATCAATAAGTGAAACAGTTTTTTATAGCTGATAGCCATAATAGCACCTCCGCACGTGATCATAATCATGCCAATTATAATTATATCATTAAGACGTGAATTTTTCAATGTTTTAGTTACTTGGTTTTTCCTGTGTCAGAAATGGCATGGGATTTTTTATTGTTAGCCTCATATTCCTTCGTTCCCGTGGCTGTAAGGTGGAGGACAGAAAATATTTGCAGCATTCGTAAAATCGCTCTCATCATGTCCAGTGGATAGTAGATGAGGAAACAAAATATTTTCTCAAATCTTCGTCAAAGCACTGCTCTCATCTCCAAAGAAAAGTAGAAGAAAAATTTTCAAAAATTTTCGGCCAAACCAATATTTGGACTCCAGTGGAAAGTAGGAATATGTGAATTTACATCAGGAAGTGTAAGGCACAAGCACAGAAAGGAGCATCACATGAACACAGTAAACCAAAATAACATTCCACAGAAGTTGAAGGACACAGCCCGTTTCTGCTGTTGGCGGTATGAGACCGTCAAAGGGAGACGAACCAAAGTACCGTATAACCCGATCACCGGGCATAAGGCTAGGACCAATCAACCGATCACCTTCACCACCTTTGATACTGCGGCAATCGCAACAGGGTATGATGGTATCGGTATCCATGTAGCAAACGGCATCGCAGGCATCGACCTCGATCACTGTATGGAAAATGGCATTCTGCTCCCCTGGGCACAGGAGATCGTGGATAAGTTCCACTCCACCTATATCGAGGTCAGCCCCAGTGGGACAGGCACCCGCATCTTCTGTCTGGTGCCGGACAACTTCACCTATGATCCCAGCACTTACTATATCAAAAAGGGTAATATCGAAGTGTACATCCCCGGCTTCACCAATCGGTTTCTCATCGTCACGGGCAATGCGCTGAACAAGGCAGAGGTTACAGAAACTACGAAGGCCCTAAGTTGGCTGCTTAACACCTATATGCTCCGCCCCACACCGCCTTCTTCCTCTGCTTCCGCTCCCAGCCAAAGCTATCTCGATGATGACAGCGTGATTGCCAAGGCATCCGCAGCCCAGAATGGCACCAAATTCAAACAACTCTGGAATGGGGACATCGCTGGATACCCATCCCATAGTGAGGCAGACGTGGCGCTTTGCTCTATACTGGCTTTTTGGTGTGGCGGTAACCGGGAACAGATGGACAGGCTGTTCCGAGAGTCCGGCTTAATGCGTGACAAGTGGGATGAATACCGAGGTATTGACACCTACGGCAACATCACCATTACAAAAGCCTTATCTATCGCCACAGTGTTCTACAAACCCATTTACCATGCCACTGCCGCTGAAGACTTTGGAATGGACAGACTCAAGGAACTGGACCCAATGGACACTGCCCGGTTTCCCTGGACAGACATTGGAGCTGGACGCATCTTCGCCGCCTACTACAAAGACATTCTTCGCTTTGTTCCGGAGCGGAAAATGTGGTTTTATTACGAGGATGGTATCTGGCAACCGGACAAAAGCACGATCCGGGCAATGAAATATTGCATGGATCTGGCAGACCTGATGTACACCTTTGCTCTGGAAATCCAGGATGAGGACAAGCGAAAGGCTTATATGAAATATGTAGGCCGGTGGCAATCCCACAACAACCGGGTCAACATTCTCAAGGATGCTCAAGTCCATTATCCCATCCCTTTCAGCAGCTTTGATACAGATCTCTACATCTTCAATTGCAAAAACGGCACTCTCCATATCGACACCGGAGAATTTACCGAACATCGCAGCACCGACCTCCTCACCAAAATGAGCCAGGTGGTGTACGATCCCACCGCCCGGTCAGACCGCTTCGATACTTATATCGATGAAATCATGAGCGGTGATCAGGAGAGGGCAAAATTTTTGCAGAAGATCATGGGATACGGTCTTACCGGGGACACACGGCACGAGTGCATGACCATTCTCTATGGAGCCACCACCCGCAACGGCAAAGGCACTCTCTGCGAAAGTGTTCTCAAGGTGTTGGGGGACTATGGCTGCACCGCCCGAATTGAGAGCATCGCCGTGAGATCCTTTGCAAACGGCTCTCAACCCAACGAGGATATTGCTCGTCTGGCAGGAATCCGTTTCGTCAATATCTCGGAACCTGGGAAAGGCATCGTCATGGATGCCGCCAAAGTCAAGACTATGACGGGTAACGACACCCTGAATGCCCGGTATCTCCATGAAAACAGCTTTGACTTTCAGCCCCAGTTCAAACTCTACGTGAACACCAACTATCTGCCTGTTATCAACGATATGACGCTGTTTACCAGTAACCGCATCATCATCGTCCCTTTTGACCGCCACTTTGATGAACGAAGTCAGGACACCACCCTTAAGCGAAAGTTCGCCATAGAAGAGGTACAGAGCGCTATCCTCAACTGGCTTCTGGAGGGTAATCGGCTGCTGCGGGAGGAGGGATTGTACCTGCCGGAATCCGTGAAAAAGGCTACAGCCAGCTATCAGCACGACAGTGACAAGATGGCATTGTTTGCAGAGGAAACCCTTATACCGGATGAAAAGGGTGAAGTGCTGACTTCTGTGCTTTATGCTCGATACAAGGACTGGTGTCAGGAGAATGGATACTACGCCGAGGGTATGAAAAATTTCAAGCAAAGTTTGCAGACCTTTGCACAAGTTGTTCGCAAGCGTCCCAAGGGTGGCGGAGAGAAAACCACAGTGTTGCTGGGGTACCGCTTATCTTTAGAGTTTGCCGAACCGTTGCTGGCATAATTACAGGCATGGGGCAATGTGGCAGATAAATATGATTGATTTCAAGATTGTATTTCCTATGGAAAATACCTCTATTTACTTGCCACATTGCCCCATAAGGGAAAAGGAGGCGGCGCCTATGATTGTGCTGTGACCCCGGTAGGGGGAGTCAAATCTCTACGATCTCGCAATCGTACAACGGGCGTGGGGTATCGTGTGAAAAAGCAGCAAATTCAAAAGGGTAATTGACCCAAACAGGAGGTTTTCCAATGAAACTTGATAAGAAAATGGAGTTCTATCTCCGAGAAGCACACATTGATTTTACATCTTTCCGAGTATTGGAAGTCGTACCGCAGAACGAAGAACATGCCGTGGTACTGCTTGTTCCCAAGAACACAACACCTACCAAGTATTTCTGCACACAGTACAGAAACCGTATTCTATACTTCGGCAGCATCGAAAACATGATGGTTGCCTGTGTGGAAAGCAACTATCTGTCTCAGCGTATGGCAGACAAACTCGTAAAAGAATACTACGCTGCGATGAAGGAGGGTAACTAACATGAAAAATCCAAAATTCAATCCCACTGACACCAACTATGAGAGAATCTTCTGGAACTCCCTGCGTAAGCAGACCGTACTCATCACCGAACACTCTCATGCCAAGGCTCCCATGACCAACGCCTACGTTCTGCCCACTGTCCAAGCCGGAGAGTACCTGGAAGAACTGGAAAAAGAAAACTTTTTCCGCCGTTTGGGTACGGTCCTGCCTATGTACTACAATGATTACACTGTTTCCACCATTGCTACGGATGCCGAGGCGCAGTGGGTCGCAGAAGGCGATAATATCCCCGAAGATGAGGAAGTGCTAAACACTTATCGTTTTGATACCCACAAGCTGTCTTCGATCGCCAAGATCCATATCAACCTTCTGGAGGACGAAGGCTTCGATTTTGAGGAATGGATTCTGAAGAAGTTTTCTCACCGATTTGCTCACGCCGAAGCAAAGGCATTTCTGGTTGGCACGGGAAAAGGCGAGCCTTTGGGTATTCTTGCTGACCAGGGCGGTGCTGAAGTTGGCGTCACCACCAACTCTGCATCTATTACATTTGATGAGGTTATGGCTCTGTTCCATTCCCTTGACCCCAGGTTCCGTGAAAACGCCGTGTGGGTCATGAATGACGCTACCGCTTTGGCACTCCGCACTCTCAAGGATAATGACGGAAACTACCTGTGGGGACCTTCCGCAGAAAAGCTGCTCGGCAAGACCGTCATCATCTGCAATCAGGTGCCGGACATCGCCAGTGGTAATAAGCCTATCGCTTTCGGTGATTTCAGTTACTACTGGATCATGGAACGTGTACCGTTTGCCATCCGTCCCCTGACAGAGAAATATCATATGGCGCAGTACCGTGGCTATGTCGGATATGAGCATCTGGACGGCAAACTCATCCGTCCCGAAGCCATCAAGGTCTTGAAGATAGCTGCATAACCTCTGTGGGAGAGGTCTCCTGTGGGCAGCTTTGCTCACAGGGGGCTATTCCCTTAGAAACTGATGTGATTTTTCGCACAAAGCCCCGATACCGTTACCCCAAGCAACAGTCCTAGAGATTTGATTCATCCGGGGTCAGAAAGGAGACGCCATGCTCGATCTATCTGACATCAAGATTAAAAAACCATACCGCACCACAGAAATGCAGGTCGGTGACACCATATTTACTATCGTATCCGTGGAGAGTGACAGAGCTAGAGAACGCCTTTATGACAAGGTCAAAAGGATGATACTGAACAACGATATACCGCCCTCCACAGAGTCATCAATAGCTGCGTGACAGTTGCCTCTATTATCACATAGTTCAAAATAAATAACCCCCAATACTCTTGACTTATCCGCAATAGTACGGGAATATATAGTACCGCTTGAGGTCTGTCGGAAAGGAGCATATTATGAAACAACTGAATAGACAGCCCTCTATTATTGCGATGGATAAAATTACTGCCCTGTATTGCCGCCTTTCCCGTGATGATGAGCTTCAAGGTGATAGCAACTCTATTATTAACCAAAAAACTATTTTACAAAAATACGCTGATGATAATGGCTTTTTGAACACCATGTTCTTTGTAGACGATGGCTATTCTGGAACCAATTTTGACCGTCCAGATTGGCAGCGCCTTATGGCTCTGGTAGACGAAGGCAGGATCAGTACGATTATTGTCAAGGATATGAGCAGGCTTGGCAGAGACTATCTCAAGGTAGGTTATTATACGGAGGTTCTCTTGCCCGATGCAGATGTCCGATTTATTGCCATCAATAATGGGATAGACAGTGCCAATCAACAGGACAGTGATTTTACTCCATTCCTCAATATCATCAATGAGTGGTATGCCAAGGATACCAGCAAAAAAATTCGTGCGGTACTTAAGGCAAAGGGTGAATCCGGCAAGCCGTTATGTACCAATCCTCCCTATGGATATCTGAAAGATCCGAACGATAAACATCGGTGGATTGTAGACGAACCTGCAGCTGAGGTAATACGAAAAATTTTTCGACTCTGTGTCGCGGGACGAGGACCTTCTCAAATTGCTACAGAACTTTCACGGCAAAAGATACCTGTTCCCACTGCACACTTTAAAGAAATGGGCATTCACATACCAGCAAAAGTGCCGGAAGATATTTATGCATGGCAAAGCAGAACTGTTTCTCATATTTTGAGTCGAATGGAGTATCTTGGTCACACAATCAATTTCAAAACCAAGAAAAAATCCTATAAGGTAAGGAAAAAGGTTAACAATAACCCGTCTGAATGGATGATTTTTGAAAATACCCACGAAGCTATCATTGACCAGGAAACCTTTGAAATTGTTCAGAATATCCGTAACAGTAGACGGAGACAAACTCCGATGGGGGAGATGCCCGTTCTATCCGGGATGCTCTACTGTGCGGATTGTGGTGCTAAGTTGTCCCAGGTGAGAGCGAGAGGCTGGACACACGAGCAGGAGTATTTTGTGTGCGCCACCTACCGCAAACGCAAGGGTCAATGTTCTTCCCACCGTATTCACAATATACAGGTGGAACGGATATTGCTCTCAGAGATCAACCGAATGCTTGCATTTATTCGTGACCGAGAATCCGAATTTGTGGAATTGCTTACCAAAAACAACGAGAAGACTCTTAATAAACAACTTTGTGACTGTACTAAGGAAATGGAGCAATCCATGCAGCGTATTGCCAAGTTGGATACCATTATCCAGCGGCTATATGAGGACAACATTGAAGGTAAAATTAGTGATGAGCGCTTTGCCAAGATGACTACCACCTATGAGCAAGAGCAGAAAGACCTTGAAGCCAAAGTTACTATTCTTCAGGAAACCATTTCCAAGTTAAAGGGACAACAACTTAACATTGATTCTTTTCTCACTCAGGTCAGGAAGTACACAGCGGTCAAGGAACTGGATGCGGAGATTATTCGTTCCCTAGTAGAGCGAATTGATGTATTTCAACCGGAAAAGATTCCTGGGACGCGGACAAAAAAGCAAACTATTTTGATTCATTGGAATTTCATTGGTGCAATAGATTTGCCAGAGAAATAGAAAAATCGGCATAGCCGGATTTCTCCAAACTATGCCGATATTTTTCCAAGGAATAAAATCCCTTAGTGAGACACCCTTTGGTGGGTGCGCGGTTTGTTTTTGTCTTTACAAAGACTTGTACCGGAAAATGTCAAAATTGAGCTTTTGTATTGTGCTTTTTTGCTTTCTGTGATAAGATGAAAGAAAACAAATTAAATCATAAAGGAGAAAAGCGATGCAAAAGGTAGTCTACATCAGTAACAGCCGCGATTTTACCGAGCAAAAAGACGTCAATGACAATCAATACCTCGTCCGAATCAACAAATTGCTGGAAGACGGCTGGGTCATTTCCCAGATGAATATACAGACAGTAGATGTTGACCCAAAGCTTGAAAATTATCTCCATAAAGAAACACTGGTGTCCTTTGTCATATTGGAAAAGCCAGACAAAAAATAATCGCGCTTTGACTAATACCGTCACAGGCCGCCGCATGGTACACAAATTCCCGCAAACGGCATATTTGCGGGGATTCTTTCTTTATCAGGCAGAAACATAGTGAACATATACAAGGGATTTTTTGCACCGTAAATGCTATAACAGTAAAAGGAACGGTCCTCCGTACTATGCGCATTGCACAAGTCCAGTAAAAACGGACAATGGAAAAAGAAGCCCCTCTATGGTAGAATAAAAATAGCTACCATAGGGGGGATTTTCATAGCCTGCCGCAATTCTGGATTGTTATGAAATCGCAGCGGCAGATTTAGTCATGAATTTTCATGCCGTGCAGCATCCTGACAAAGCCGGGATTGCTGTGATCAACGATTTCGCTGCGGCCGATATCCAGCTTGGCGATTTCCGCCATATCTTCATTGCTGAGCGCAAAGTCCCAAACGGCCAGGTTCTGCTCCATGCGGTCCTTGTGGACAGATTTTGGGATTACCACAACGCCCCGCTGGATATTCCAGCGCAAAGCCACCTGGGCGGCGGTTTTTCCGTACTTCTGACCAATGGCGGTCAAAACGGGGTGGGTGAAGATGCCGTGCTTGCCCTCGGCAAAAGGCCCCCAGGCTTCCGGCGCCACGCCGTACTCTTTCATGAGAGCCAGGGCGTTTTCCTGCTGGAAAAAGGGGTGCAGCTCCACCTGGTTGACGGCGGGGATTACATCAGCGGTTTCGCACAGGTCGGCCAGGCGGTTGGGGTAGAAATTGCAGACGCCGATAGCTTTCAGCTTGCCTTCCTTGTAAGCTTCTTCCATGGCCCGGTAGGCCCCGATATAGTCGCCCATGGGCTGGTGGATCAGGTACAGGTCGATATAGCTGAGTCCCAGTTTTTTCAAAGAGGTTTCCATGGCCGCCTTGGCTCCCTCATAGCTCGCGTCCTGCACCCACAGCTTGGTGGTGATGAACAGCTCCTCGCGGGGCACGCCGCACTTGGCGATGGCCTTGCCTACGGCTTCCTCGTTCATATAGGCCGCCGCAGTGTCGATAAGACGGTAGCCGCTGGCAATAGCGTCCAAGACGGCTTGCTCGCACTGGGCCGGGTCCGGTACTTGGAACACGCCGAAGCCCTCTAAGGGCATCTCCACACCATTGTTAAGTTTTACAGTTTCAATCTTGCTCATCATTTAACTCCTCCTGAAAACGATTTATATTGGCCAGACGTCCGTGGCTGCATCGGCGTTTCGCTTTTTTGCCAGCGCAAAATCAAAGATGTCCGGGGCGTCGGCCATCCGGCCTTTATGGAGAATTTGGGGGACGGCCGCAAATTTGCCTGCGCGCCGGATGCCCCATGAATCCCCGCCTCCTCAATTTCTCCTGCTGATTATATTTTAATACGTCTTTTTTAAAAAGTACAATGCCTGTTGTGCAGAGCGCTAAAACTTTAACGCATACTGAGATTGAAAAGCCCCTATATCTATGATAGAATAAAAAAGGAGGTGGCAAAATGTTTGAACTTAACCAGTTGGAACAGCTTCTTGCTGTGGCGGAATGCGGCACGTTATCCGGCGCGGCGGAACGGCTGCACCTTTCTCAGCCCGCCCTCAGCCGTTCCATGCAAAAGCTGGAAGGAGAATTGCAGGTCGCGCTGTTTGAACGGCAAAAGAATAAAATCAGCCTGAATGGAAACGGAAAACTTGCCGTAGAACTGGCGCGCCGGGTGGTGGAACAGGCCAACAATATGATAGAACAGGTGCGGGCCTTTGACCGGAGCCAGCGGACCATTTTGATCGGCTCCTGCGCCCCGGCCCCGCTGTGGGAGCTGGGGTCCTGGGCCTCGGGTATCTATCCTGATATGACTGTTTCTTCTGAAATGAAAGAGAATGAAACGCTGCTGGACGGGCTGAAAAAGGGGACGTATCAATGCGTGATCCTCCCATATCCCATAGAAGATCCGGATTTGTACGGCTTTCCTTTTGAAACAGAACAGCTTTACTTTTCCCTTCCTCCCACCCATCCGCTGTCTTCCGAAAAAGGGCTTTATTTCAAAGACATTGACGGGGAAACGATTCTTTTACTTTCACAAATCGGGTTCTGGAAAAAACTCTGCGACGAAAAAATGCCCTCTACCCATGCATTGATGCAGACAGAACAGGCGGATTTCGCAGAACTGGTCCAGGCTTCGGCGCTTCCGTCTTTTGTCTCCAGTATGTCCATGAGGTATGATGGAAAGCCCAAAAACCGCGTGGTAATACCTTTGCTGGACCCGGAAGCCACAGTTACCTATCACTTTGTCTGCAGAAAAGCGGAAAAAAGCAAACTGGAGGCGTTGATCCAAAAAGTAAAATCAAATTGGAAGTAGGGAAAGCGCATCTATATCTAATCAAAACGCATCCGAAGCTCAAGCTAAGCGTGGGATGCGTTTTTGATGTTCTCCAGTACGGCTGCCGTTGGGAGGGAGTGGTTTGCTTTAGGTAATAGCCTGGTGTTGGCCGCCCCCAATCATGCAGGTAGTACCAAACGCCGCCGATTGCCTGCCAGCCGGCGGCGGAAGAACCTTCCTTTTGCCTTTCTTATACTTTCCCGGCCTGAAACGTCAATAGAAATCGGACAGAAATAATCCGCTCAAGGGAAAATGCACCCTGAATTTTTTTACCAATAAATTCCCGGCGCATTTACATATTCTTTCTGTTATGCTATACTGTTCGTGTAAAATTCTCTTTCCATTTCATTTACAGGAAAACGGGTGATTCTTATGAAATTATGGTACCAAAAAGAAGCGCGGGAATGGACCCAGGCCCTTCCCATTGGCAACGGTTACATGGGGGCCATGTGCTACGGCGGCCCAGGCGGGCGGTTTGACCTGTCGGAAAACGCCTGCTGGTCCGGGGAAAACCAGCCTTTCCCCCTGCGGGAAGGGGCGGCGGAATCCATGAAACAGGCCAGGGAACTGCTCATGGCCCAAAAGTACGGTGAGGCGGAACAAATTTTAAAAAATTGCACCG
>ERZ1643249.3578-NODE-3578-length-13585-cov-4.443902_pt1 | contig 13585 bp, 16 predicted proteins | sample MGYA00579263_ERZ1643249 | MGnify/ENA primary metagenome ERZ1643249 (study PRJEB29033, sample SAMEA4952264) | chicken gut metagenome | biome: Broiler Chicken; feature: Gastrointestinal Tract; material: Caecum | place: Ireland | collected 2018 | study: Broiler...
AATTTAAGAGCTGTTGCAAAAGAATTAATTGAACTATATGCCAAAAGGGAGAATGCAAAAGGCTTTGCTTTTTCAAAAGATACAGTATTTCAAAAACAATTTGAGGATAGTTTTGAATATACAGAAACTAATGACCAGCTAAGGTGTATAGAAGAAGTTAAAAAGGATATGGAAAATCCAAGACCAATGGATAGACTTCTTTGTGGAGATGTTGGTTATGGAAAAACAGAAGTAGCAATAAGAGCAGCATTTAAGGCCGTTATGGATAGTAAGCAAGTTGCATACTTAGCACCAACAACCATATTGGCAAGCCAGCAATACCAAGAGTTTAAAGAAAGAATGGCGGAATATCCAATAAGAATTGAACTATTAAATAGATTTAAAACTCAAAAACAGCAAAAAGACATAGTAGAAAGATTAAAACAGGGCAAAGTAGACATAGTCATTGGAACTCATAGAATACTTAGCAAAGATGTAGAGTTTAAAGATTTAGGACTTTTAATAATAGATGAGGAACATAGATTTGGTGTAAAAGCAAAAGAGGCAATAAAAGTATTGAAGGAAAATATAGATGTACTTTCTATGACTGCAACTCCTATTCCAAGGACTTTACATATGTCAATGATTGGCATAAGGAAAATGTCAACTTTAAATGAACCTCCTCTTGAGAGACTGCCTATACATACATATGTATTAGAGTATGATGATAATATAATTAAAGAGGCAATAGAAAAAGAATTATTAAGAGATGGACAAGTAATATATTTAAATAATAGAGTAGAAAAAATTGAACAAATTAGTCAAAAGGTAAAAAGTTTAGTCCCAGGTGCAAAAGTTATAACGGCTCATGGAAGAATGGAAGCAAATCAAATTGAGGATGCAATGATTAAATTTGTAAACCATGAAGTAGATATAATTATTTGTACAACAATACTTGAAACAGGAATAGATATTCCAAATGCTAATACATTAGTAATAGAAGATGCAGATAAGCTTGGTCTTGCTCAGTTATATCAAATAAGAGGAAGAGTAGGAAGATCAAATAGGCTTGCATATGCATATGTAACATATCCAAAAAATAAACAAATTTCAGAGGTATCTGAAAAAAGATTAAAAGCAATAAAGGATTTTACTGAATTTGGAAGTGGCTTTAAAATTGCATTACGTGATTTAGAAATACGTGGTGCAGGAAGTATTCTTGGGCATATGCAACATGGCCATATGGCACGTGTAGGATATGAAATGTATTTATCACTGCTTGAAAAGGCAATAAAAGAAGAAAAGAAAAATAGTGAGGTAAAAGAAGATAATATAAACGATATAGATAATGTACAAAAAGATGTAAAAATAGAATTAAATGTATCTGCATATATAAGTGATGGTTACATAAAAGATCCTTTACAAAAAATTGCTATGTACCAAAAAATATCAGACATACAAACAAAAGAAGAAAGTTTAGATGTTATAGATGAACTTTTAGATAGATATGGTGAACTTCCAAAAGAAACAGAAAATTTATTAAAAATTGTGGAGATAAGAAATAAGGCAAGAGCACTTGGTATAACAAAGATTGTAACTAAGGGGAGTTTTGTAATGTTTGAGCCTTTGAATTTAAGATTTGCGTTGACAAACGGTAAAACTAGTGATATACTAATACGTGTACAGTTAGAAATGAGTAAATTAGAAGAAATGTTAAAAGAAAAGGGGTAGAAAAGTTAATGGGAAAAAAAGATAAAAACAAAAATACTACAAAAGTAAAAGAAGAAAAAGTTACACAAAAAGTAGAAAAAGAAGAAGTAAAAAAAGATGAAAAAGTAAATAAAAAAGAAAAAGATAATACTAACGTAGATAATAACAAAAATAAAAAAGAAGAAAAAAATAAAAATGATAAAAATGTAGAGAAAAAAGAAGTTGTAAAAGAAACTGCTTTACAAAAAAAAGAAATAGATAAGAAAATAAAAAAATCAGTTGGAAATGATACAAAAGTTATTCTTGGAGTAGTAATGGCTGTAGTAATAATAGCTGTTGGAATATTTGGGTATTATTTTGTAAAAAAAGAATTAGACTATGTAGTATCATATGATGGAGGAAAAGTATCAGCAGCTGACTATGAAGTATATTATAAGACATTTGCTACAATGCTTGGATATTATGGTTATCCAGACTCTATAATACCTGAGCAAATTGCTAATAAAGCAGCAATTGATGGAATTATAGTACAAATGGCAAAAGATGCTGGAGTACAAATATCTGAAGAAGATAAGGCATCAATTGAAGAAGTATTTAGTGATAAAGACCAATTAGATTCTTTTGCAAATCAAGGAATTGATATTGGAAGAATGAAAAAATTATATGAAAATGATTACCTTATAACTGCATATTTAGAAAAGATGACAGAAGAGGTAACAGACGAAGAAATGTTAGAATATTTAAAATCACAAAATGGTGATGATGTTGATTTAACTGAGTATAATACATCACATATATTATTTAAGACAGTAGATGATTCAGGTAATAAGTTAGATGATGCAAAGATTGCTGAACAAAAACAAAAAGCAGAGGATGCATTAAAAAGAGTTCTAAATGGAGAAGATTTTGCAACAGTAGCAAAAGAGCTTAGTGAAGATACTGGTACAAAAGAAGATGGTGGAAAATATACATTCTATAACGATGGAAATACAGTTGAAGAATATGTAAATGTTGCAAAAAATTTAAAAGATGGTGAAATTTATCCTACTTTAGTAGAAACAGAGTATGGTTATCACATAATAAAAATGGATTCAAAAGTTGAAAACGGTAGAGTAAATAATACTACTGAAAGAAGTGAATATGTTGACAATAAAGTTAATGCTTTAGCCGAAGAAAAGCATGTTGTTGTTGATGAGTTAAAATTAAATGAAGTAGTAAAATCAATAACTGGTAGTGACATACCAAAAGAAGAGGAAGATACAGGCAGTACATCTACTGATGATGAAAATAATGCAGAAAGTGATACAACTGATGAAAATACTAATACTACTGAAGGGGAAAATACTGCAAGTGAATAAAGTATAGGAGTAAATATGGAAGTTATAACTAGTAAAGCTAATGAAAAAGTAAAGTTTATAAAAAGCCTTAATGATAAAAAAGCAAGAAAAATGAATAATGTATTTTACTTAGAAGGCATAAAAGTAGTAGAAGAAGTTATAAATAATGTAAAAGCGATAGACATAATGTTTATCGCTTATTCTGATGAAATTTTAAACAATATAAACGGTGGTAAAAAATTCTTAAACTTAATTAAAGTATTAGAGTTAGAAAATGATATTAATATCTTAAATATAAAAAAAGAAATATTTGAAAGTATTACAGATACTAAAACTCCTCAAGGTGTTTTAGCTGTTATAAAAATAAAAAAATATGATATAGATGATATTTTAAAGGAAGATAAAATATTGTTACTTGATAAAATCCAAGATGCAGGAAATATAGGTACAATAATTCGTACTGCAGATGCTTTTAATGTAAAAGGAATAATATGCATGGAAAATACCGTTGATGTATATTCGCCAAAGGTAGTTCGCTCTACCATGGGCTCTATTTTAAGAGAAAAAATAATATATATAAAAAGTGAGGATTTATTTGGATTAAAAAAATATGGCCATATATTGTATGGTACAAGTTTAAGTTCTAATAAGTATATAGAAGATATTAATTTTAGTAAAAAATCTATTTTTGTTTTAGGAAATGAAGCAAATGGAATATCTGAAGAAGTAGAAAAAGTATGTGATAGTTTAGTAAAAATTAAAATGAGTGGAAATGCTGAATCTTTGAATGTAGCTATTGCAGCTGGAATCATATTACATGCACAGTATATAAAATAAATTTAATAAATGTATCTAAAATTGGTATAGCATAAAATTAGCAGTTTATAATAAAAAAGTAATTTAAAATTTGACTATTATTTTTTGTTTAATTGACTATATATGTTATTTTTGATATAATTTATAGCGTGAAATATTAAAAATTATAAGAAAGAAGGAGAAAAATTGAAAGCTATTGAACTTAGAAATAAATATTTAGAATTTTTTAAAAGTAAAGGTCATACTGTTATATCTGGTGCACCTTTAATACCTGAAAATGATCCTACAGTACTCTTTACTACTGCAGGGATGCAACCACTTGTACCATATCTTTCAGGGCAAACTCATCCAGGTGGTAAAAGACTTACAGATTATCAAAAGTGTGTAAGAACAAATGATATAGATGAAGTAGGAGATAATAGACACTTAACATTTTTTGAAATGCTTGGAAATTGGTCACTTGGTGATTATTTTAAACAAGAATCTATTAGATATAGTTATGAATTTTTAACAGATGTTTTAAAAATACCAGTTGAAAAAATTTCTGTAACTTGTTTTGGTGGAGATGAAGATGCACCAAGAGATGAAGAAGCAGCATCTGTGTGGAAAGAATGTGGAATTCCTGAAGAAAGAATATATTTTTTTGGAAAGGATAATAACTGGTGGGGACCTGCAGGACAGACAGGACCATGTGGACCAGATACAGAGATATTTTATGATACAGGAGCAAAGCCTTGTTCTCCTAACTGTGATCCATCTTGCGACTGTGGAAAATATATAGAAATATGGAATAATGTATTTATGCAATATGATAAAAAAGAAGATGGAAGTTTTGAGCCATTAAAACAAAAAAATGTAGATACTGGTATGGGGCTTGAAAGAATGACCTTTTTATTACAAAATAAAAAGGATGTATTTGAAACTGAATTATTTTTACCAATAATGAATAAGGTAAAAGAGTTATCTAAATTAGTAAATGAAGAATCTTTAAGAATAATAGCTGATCACATGAGATCATCATCTTTTTTAATTTGTGATGGAGTGGTACCAAGTAACCTTGGTCAAGGATATATTTTAAGAAGGATTATACGTAGAATGATACGCCATATGAGAAAAATAGAATTTAATATGGAAAGTATAAATGAGGTTTGTAATACTCTTGTAGAAAGCTTAAAAGAAATGTATCCAGAACTTGATAAAAACAGGGAAAATATTATAGGACAAATAGTAAAAGAGAAAAATAAATTTATGAACACATTAGAAAAAGGTGAAAAAGAATTCTTTAAAATAGCCAAAAAGTTAGAGCAAGAAAATAGTAATTTAATAGATGGAAAAAGTTTATTTAGATTATATGATACTTTTGGTTTTCCACCAGAAGTTACAGCAGAACTTGCAAAAGAAAACAATTTAAAAGTTGATATGGAAGGATTTAAAAAATGTTATGAAGAACATCAAGAAAAATCACGTCAAGATATAGCTGGAACATTTAAAGGAGGACTTGCAGATCATAGTGAAATTACTACAGCTTATCATACAGCAACACATTTACTATTAGAGTCACTTCAAAGAGTATTAGGAGATCACGTATCACAAAAGGGTTCTAATATAACTGCAGAAAGAATAAGGTTTGATTTTTCACATCCAGAAAAAGTATCGAGAGATTTACTTGATAAAGTTGAAAATATGGTAAATGAACAAATCGATAAAGGACTTAAAGTAACATGTGAAGAAATGCCAATTGATAAAGCTCGTGAATATGGTGCAAAAGGTGTATTTGATAGTAAATATGGTGAGAAAGTAAAAGTATATACTATTGGAGATTTCTCAAAAGAAATATGTGGTGGACCACATGTTGATAATACAAGTAAATTAAAGCATATAAAAATAAAAAAAGAAGAAGCGGTATCTAGTGGTGTAAGAAGAATTAAAGCTGTTTTTGTTGATGAGTAGAAGGTGAAATTTATGGAAGATTGTTTGTTTTGTAAAATAGTGGAAGGTAAAATTCCTAGTAAAAAAGTTTTTGAAAATGAGTATGTATATGCATTTAATGATATTCATCCAGTAACTCCTGTACATGTTCTTGTTATTCCAAAGATACATATTAAAAATTTAAATGAAATTGATGAAAAAAATGTAAACTATATAACAAATATCATGCTTTCAATAAAAGAAATTGCGAGTATTTTAGGAATTTCAGATGAAGGCTATAGAGTGGTTACTAATGTAGGAGAAAATGGCGGACAAGCAGTACCACATTTACATTTTCATATATTAGGTGGAAAGAAATTAGGAGCAAAGATTGTTAAATAGTAGAATTTTGTAATTTTATGAAATTTTAGTGAAAATACGTGACTTTTAAGCTATAATAGGGTATAATAAATTTGTAATATGTAGATGAGGTCTACAAAGGAGGTATTATTATGAGTGAAAAAACTAAAAATGAAGAAGTACAAAAAGAGGAAATAAATGAAAAGACAAATGTAGAGATTGCTACAAATTTAAACATATCAGAAGATGTTATTGGTATTATAGCAGGTCTTGCAGCATCAGAAGTTGAAGGAATAGCTGGTATGACACTTGGTTTTGTTGATGGAATAAATCAAATTTTAGGTTCTAATAAAAAATATTCAAGAGGTGTAAAAATTGATTTAGATGGCAAAAAGGTTACAATTGATTTATATGTAAATGTAAAATATGGTGTTAGAATACCAGATATTGCTTGGGCTGCACAAAATGCAGTTAAGGAAGCTGTTGAAAATATGACAGGTCTTGAAGTTGCAAGTGTAAATATAAATGTTCAAGGTATAACATTTGATAAAAAAGAAGAACAAGCAGATGAATAATGTCTATATTTAGCCCAAATTAATTTTTAATTTGGGCTAGAGTAGCATATAGGGGGAGTGTAAATGAAAGGATTTGAAAAGCTTTTACTAATAGTATTTTCTATAATAGTTATAATTATTTCGGTATTACTAATTTTAGTTTCAACAGAAATGATAGATATACGCGGAATTTTTGATACAGCATATGATTTTGTAATATCAAATAAAGTTCCATCTCTTATTATTGGTGCTTTATTTTCATTATTAGGACTTGTTGGATTATTTTCAAGCTCAGATTCAAGTGAAGATATGAAAACAGGACTTGCTATAAAAACAGAAAAAGGTACAGTGTATATTACTAAAGATACTTTTGAAAGTATAATATTATCAGTTGCTAGAAATTATGCTGAGTTAAGAAATGTAAAGGTTGATATAAGTGTAAATGAAACAGGAGTAGTTGCAAATATATATGCTATGATTTTACCAGATACAGTTGTTCCAACACTTACTGCAAAGTTACAAGAAAATATAAAATCTAGTGTATTAAAACAAACTACTGTAGAAATTAAAGAGGCAAATATAAAAATAAAAGGTGTATATATGGAGCCTCAAAAGAAATAGGATGTGATTTATTTGAAAGATTTTTTAGATTATGTAGCAAAAAATAAATACGTTATTATTTGTGTATCAATTGTCGTTATATTGTACGCTTGTGGTATAGTAGATTTTTTAACTAAAGTAGTTGTACTTTTTGTTTTAATAGGTGCTGCTGTATTTATAGGGAAAAAGTTACAAGATAACGATGGAAAGATAAGTCAGCTATTTAATTACTTTAAAAATAGAGAATATAAAGATAATGTATATTATTATCAAAAAAATGATGATGACAAAGAAAAATAGGAGAAAGAAATGGGAAGAAAAAAAGCAAGGGATAATGCATTTAAATGTATTTACCAACTTGGATTTGAAAATTGTAATAGGGTAGATGATATTTTAAATTATTGTTACGAAGAAAATAATAATATAGAAGATGAAGTAGAATATATTAGTAAAGTAACAAATGGAGTACTACAAAATTTAGAAAAAATAGATAGTATTATTTTATCGAAACTTAAAAATTGGTCAATTCAAAGAATATCAAAAATAGATTTAGCAATACTAAGGCTTGCAATTTATGAGTTAATGTATATGGAAGATATACCAGATAAAGTAACTGCAAATGAAGCAGTTGAACTTGCAAAAACATATGGAAATAGTAATTCTAAATCATTTGTAAATGGAGTTATTGCAAAAGTAATAGAAAGTAAGGATGTAAAAAATGGATAAAGTATTTACAGTATCACAAGTAAATAAATATATAAAAATGATATTTGATAAAGATCCTTTTTTATTAAATATAAGTATAAAAGGCGAGATAACCAATTTTAAAGCACATTATACAGGTCACTTTTACTTTACTTTAAAAGATGATACTTCAACTATAAAGTGTGTAATGTTTAAATCTATGGCATCTCAAGTAAAATTTAAGCCAGAAGATGGAATGAAGGTTAATATAACAGGTCAAATTAGTGTATTTGAACGTGATGGAGTATATCAAATATATTGTAAAACTATGACTAAAGAAGGACTTGGAGAGTTATATCTTGCATATGAACAGTTAAAAGAAAAATTATCGAAGGAAGGCCTTTTTAATCCAGAATTTAAAAAGAAAATACCTTTTTTACCTAAAAGAGTGGGTGTTATTACATCAAAAACAGGTGCTGTAATTCGTGATATAATAAATGTAACAACAAGAAGGTATCCAAATGTTGATTTGCTCGTATATCCTGCAGCTGTTCAAGGGGTTAATGTAGCATCGACTGTTATAGCAGGAATTGACACATTTAATAAATTAAATAATGTTGATGTAATTATAATTGCCCGTGGTGGAGGTTCTTTTGAAGATTTATTTGGATTTAATGATGAGGCTTTAGCAAGGAAAATATTTGAATCTAAAATTCCTATTGTTTCAGCAGTAGGGCATGAGACTGACTTTACTATATGCGATTTTGTATCTGATCTTAGAGCTCCAACTCCAAGTGCTGCAGCAGAACTTGTATATCCGCAGTATAGTGATATTATAAGGAAAATAGCACTAGATAAAAATCGTGTTATAATAGGAATCCAAAATTATATTGAAAGAAAAAAAGAATATATAAAAAGAATTAAAGCTGCAAAATTAGAGAAAATTCCATTAGATATAATTAATAAGCATAGATTATTAATAGATAGTAGTATGAAAGATGCATATAATGCTTTACTAATTATGATTGAAAAATATAAATCTAAATGTATGCAGTGTATTGCAAAATTAGATGCTTTAAGTCCGTTAAAGACACTTTCAAGGGGCTATAGTGTAGTAGAAACATTAGATGGTAAGCTTGTAAAGTCGACTTCAGATGTAAAAAAAGATGATGAATTAATATTAACATTAACGGATGGAAAGGTAAATGTTATAGTAGAATAGGAGAGTTATTTATGACAGAGAAAAATGAACAAATAGAAAAGTCTTTTGAAGAAAGTTTAAATGAACTTGAAAAAGTTGCACAGGATATAGAAAAGGGCGATTTAAGTTTAGAGGAGGCAATAAAACAATTTGAAAAAGGAATAAAATTATCAAAAGAATGTAGTGAAAAATTAGATAATGCTGAAAAAAGAATTAATATTTTAGTACAAAATGCAAATGGTGAATTGACAGAGGAAAAATTTGAAGCAGAATAGGTAAATATTAAAGGGCTAATTAAAAAAGCTCTTTTTTTGTTGTTTTTTGTAATATATTTAATAATTACTTGAATCCCGTTATAAAAAATGATAAAATAACTGACATAAAATATAGGAGGTAAATAACTTGAGTCAGAATTTACTTATTAATGGGTGCACTATTGGCAAGGGAAATGTTATAGAGTTATATTTAGAAAATGTGGAAAAAGAAGAGAGGATAAAAAAATTTTTAAAGGTACTAGAAAATAAAAAATATCATATACCAAGTGTAGAAGAATATTTAAAAGATAAAATTATGATTAGCATAGTAGTTAATGCTAATCTAATAGGATTTATCTTGCTTGAAAAAGTAAAATATTATGGTAAATTTTTTGAAGAAGGTGATTATACACTTGATTATGTGATAAAAAAAGAATACAGAGGAAACAAATTAGGTCAAACAGCACTAAAACTGTTACTAGAGTGTAAATTAAAAGATCAAAAAAGAATTGTGCTAGTAATTTCTCCTGAAAACATAATTTCTAGAAAATGTGCAAAACATTGTAATCTTTTAAATTTTAGAAATTATTTTTTCAAAGAAATTTAGAATAAAAAATAGTCGAATTGTGTAAATTTCAAATTCGACTATTTTTTATTTTATTTAGTATATTATTTATCTATTTGTAAATAATATTTTTAGGTGGGAACATGAAAAATAAAGATAGAGATATAAAAAACAAGAATTTAATTTCTGATTTAGAAATAGAAATACAAGACAGAAAAGAAAATTTTAAAAAAGGGTATGATTTTGTACCAAGGGAACATCACTGGACTAATATATCAGAGCAAAAGGTAAAAGTAGATGAGATAGAAAAAGTTACAGATGGTGATGATAATGGAAAATAATATAAAAAGAATATACTTAGCAGGTGGTTGCTTTTGGGGTGTTGAAAAGTATTTTGAAGAAGTACCAGATGTCTTATCTACATGTGTAGTATATGCAAATGGTATGATAGAAAACCCTACATATGAGGAAGTTTGCAGTGGTAAATATGACTTTGCAGAATGTGTTAGAATAGACTATGATATAAATAAAATAAAGCTTGAAGATATACTATATTTATATTTTAATATAATTGACGCAAGTTTGGTTAATAGACAAGGAAATGATGTAGGAATACAATATAGGACAGGAATATATTATATAGATGAAAAGGATAAAAATATAATATATAGGCTATTAGAAAAATTACAATACGAATATGATAGCCCAATAGTAATAGAAGTAAAAAAGATAGATAATTTTTATAAAGCAGAAGAATATCATCAAAAATATCTAGATAAAAATCCAAATGGATATTGTCATATTTCAAAAAGTAAAATGAAATATGCAAAAGAATATGTTGATAAAAAAATAAAGAATAAAAAATATTAAATTTTTTATTTATTATTTAACAGATTGAAAAATATATAAATATGTCAAAAATTATATTTGCAACTATAGAATTACTAAATAATAGTAAAAGTAAGTTAGTATAAAACTAGCTTACTTTTTTGGGACAATTATTTGCTAAAACATATCATATTTTGCAAATAATTACAAAATTAAAAGTTTATAAAATAAAAAATATCAATGCTAGAAAACATTGATATTTAAATATTTTTATATGGTGGGCAGAGATGGATTCGAACCATCGTAGGCGTAAGCCAACAGATTTACAGTCTGCCTCCTTTAGCCACTCGGACATCTACCCATGTTCCAAAAAATATAAAAAATGGTGGGCCTTCAGGGATTCGAACCCCGGACCATCCGGTTATGAGCCGGGTGCTCTGACCAACTGAGCTAAAGGCCCACTCACTTGGAACAACTATATTATAATAGATTTAAAAATAAAAGTCAATACTTTTTGTAAAAAAATATATATTTTTTGAGTATGTAAATTTTCAAAATTAATTTTTATATATTCAGTAGATGAGAAAATGAGCTTTAAATAAGTATAAATAAACTGATATATATTCCATCTTAATATATATCAGTTTATTAGATTATTATTTTGTTTCTTTTTTATTTTCTTTAAACATTTCACTTGCAGCACCTAATGCTCCCATTGCTTTAGTTGCATCAAATGGAATAAATACTTTGTTTGCAGTACCCTGAGAAACTTTTTCTAATGCTTCTAATGATTTTAAAGCAACTAGATTTTCATCTGGTTTTGCATTCATAATTGCAGAATATACAAGAGAAATTTCTTGTGCTTTTGCATCAGCAACTTTTTTGATAGCTTCAGCATTACCTTCTGCTTCAAGTATTTTTGCTTCTCTTATACCTTGAGCACGTCTAATGCTAGATTCACGTTCAGCTTCAGCATTTAAAATAGTTGCTTGCTTTTTACCCTCTGCTAAAGTGATGTCTGCTTGACGTTTACCTTCAGCTTCAAGAATATTTGCTCTTTTATTTCTTTCAGCATTCATTTGTTTTTCCATTGCATCACGTACATCAACAGGTGGTTTTATATCTTTAATTTCAACACGATCTACTTTACATCCCCATTTGTCTGTAGCTTCATCAAGTACATCTCTAAGTTGAGTATTAATAGCATCTCTTGAACTAAATGTATTATCTAAATCCATTTTACCTACAATATCACGTATAGTAGTTATTGCAATATATGCGATACCTTTTTGTAAACTCTCTATTTCATAAACAGCTTTTACAGGATCCATAATTTGATAAAATACAACAGTATCAATAGTAATAGTAACATTATCTTTTGTAATAACACTTTGTGGAGTTACATCCATAGTTTGTTGTTTTAAACTTACAACAGCTCTAACTTTATCCACAAATGGTAAGATAAAATTAAGGCCTGCTTCAGCAGTTTTATTATATTTACCAAAACGTTCAATTATTCTAACTTCTGATTGCCTTACAACCTTAATTGATGCAACGGCAACAATAATAACCATTATAATTACAATTAAAAAAAATACTTCCATAAAATCCTCCCTAAATTAATAGTTTATAATTTTTTTACTTTTAGTTTTACTCCCTCGATATCTTCAATAATAACAGTGGAGCCTTTTTGAATTGTCTCATTTGGATTTTCTGTAAATGCTGACCAAAGTTCACCATTTACTTTTACTTGACCTTTTGATTCTAATGTGTTTATATCTTTTATAACTATAGCTTGTTTTCCTATAAGGGAATCTTTATTCATTTTTGTATTATCATTATTTTTGAATAATTTTTTTACTAATGGCTTAGTAAATATAATCATTAGGGTAGATGATATTACAAAAACTGCAATTTGAATAGCAAAATTAAAGCAAGGAATGCTCCTATTCCAGGCCAAAGCATTAAAAATGATACAGTAAAAATTTCAATTACAAGAAATACACCACAAAGGATTAGCCAAATAATCCACATTAACTATTCCTCCCTTCTTAATAAGTATATTAATTATACAATAATAATTATACTATATTTTTACATAAAATACAATATAAATATAAAATAACCCTCAAATTATAAAATTTTATCTAAGTTAAAAAACATATAATTATTTTTTATATTTGGTATATTTTAGTATGTTAAAATTTTTAGTTGTAATTTATTAATAATAATTAAAAATATATTAAATAAAGTACTTGAAAAAAGAAAGCGTAAATGATAAAATAAGTGTGTAGTGGAAATAAAAAACTATGTAAACAAGGAGGTTAAAAGATATGGAAAAACTACACACACACACACACACACACACACACATCGGATTACGGACAAAATGAAGAAAATAAAAAAGTAAAAAATTGTAAGAAATGTAAATAAAAGCTAGGTTAAGCAAAAAGTGTTTAGCCTAGCTTTTGCTACGTAAAAAAGGAGGAGGAAAGATATGAAAGAGAGAAAAAAAGGAATAAGTTTAATAGTGTTAGTAATAACAATAGTAGTAATAATAATAATAGCAACAGTAGTGATATTAACACTAAATGAAAATAACCCGGTAGGAAGAGCGCGTGAGGCAACATTTAAAAGTGATTTAAAAACAATAGAAGAAGAATATGCAATGTATATATCAAATAAAAGTGTAGAAAGTGAAGGAAGGTTTGAACTAGATAGTCTAGTAGCATCAGAAAATAACTTAGATTATAACATAAAAGAAGGAGAGGGAGGAAATATATATGAAA
>ERZ1643249.3581-NODE-3581-length-13579-cov-10.915262_pt1 | contig 13579 bp, 13 predicted proteins | sample MGYA00579263_ERZ1643249 | MGnify/ENA primary metagenome ERZ1643249 (study PRJEB29033, sample SAMEA4952264) | chicken gut metagenome | biome: Broiler Chicken; feature: Gastrointestinal Tract; material: Caecum | place: Ireland | collected 2018 | study: Broiler...
TTTTTTAGTTACTTTTTTTATTTCTAGCATCAAACTTCTTACGTTCTTCCGTATTTAGTATTCTCTTACGCAAACGAATAAAGTTTGGAGTAACTTCTACTAATTCATCAGAATTAATATAATCAAGTGCATATTCCAAAGTAATTGGACGAGGTCTTTTTAATACCACAGTATGATCACTTCCAGCAGCACGAGTATTTGTTAATTGTTTTCCTTTTACTACATTAACTGCTAAATCATTATCACGATTACATTCTCCAACAATCATACCTTCATAAACTTCTGTACCTGGTTCAATAAACATAACTCCACGGTCTTCCAAATTTCCAATGGAATATGCTGTAGCAGAACCATTTTCCATAGAAACAAGTACACCAAGTTTTCTCTCTCCTACATCCACATTTTCATATGGCATATATTCTTTGAAGCTATGTGACATAATACCATAACCTTTAGTAAGAGTCATAAAATCAGTAGAAAAACCAATTAATCCACGAGAAGGAATCGTATATAAAAGACGAGTTTGACCATTAATATTCGTCATATTTTCCATCTTTGCACCACGTAATCCTAATTGCTCAATAACAGCACCAACAGAATCATCTGGAACATCGATTTGTAATTCTTCATATGGTTCGTATTTAACACCATCTATTTCTTTAATAATAACCTTAGGTTTACTAACTTCAAGTTCAAATCCTTCACGACGCATATTTTCAATTAAGATACTTAAATGTAATTCACCACGTCCACTAACAACAAAGCTATCATTAGTAAATGGTTCTACTTTTAAACTAACATCTCTTTGAGTCTCTCTCATCAAACGTTCTTCAATCTTACGAGCAGTAACAATCTTACCATCACGACCTACAAAAGGAGAAGAATTAGCTCCAAAAGTCATTTGTAACGTTGGTTCATCAATATGTAATAAAGGTAATGGTAAAATATCACTAGGATTACATAATGTCTCACCTACTGAAATATCAGCAAGACCAGCAACTGCAACAATATCTCCTGCTTCTGCTTGCTCTATCTCAACACGTCTATATCCATAGAAACCAAATAATTTTTGGATTCTAAACTGTTTTGTAGAGCCATCCAAACGACAACAAGTTACCATCTCACCTGTTTTAATCTTACCATTATGTACACGACCAATACCAATTCTACCAACAAACTCATTATAATCAAGTAATGCAGGTTGAAATTGTAATGGTTTAGAACTATCTCCTGCTGGTTCAGGAATCTCTTCTAAAATGGTATCAAGAATTTCTCCAAAACCTTCTGTTTGTGTACTTAAATCATCGCTATAAGAACATGTACCATTTAAAGCAGACGCATAAATAACCTTAAAATCAAGTTGACTATCATCTGCACCTAATTCAATAAATAAATCTAATACTTCATCAACTACTTGCTTACATCTAGCACTAGGTTTATCTACTTTATTAACAACAACAATAGGTTTAACATGAGCTTCAAATGCTTTCTTTAATACAAAACGAGTTTGTGGCATAGCACCTTCATAAGCATCTACAACTAAAATAACTCCGTCAACCATATTCATAATACGTTCCACTTCTCCACCAAAGTCAGCATGTCCTGGAGTATCTAAAATATTAATACGTACACCTTTATAATCTAATGCTGTTGTCTTAGCTAAAATAGTAATACCACGTTCTTTTTCTAACGCATTAGAATCCATTGATACATTAGAAACATCTTCATTATCACGAAACATACCAGAATGTTTCAAAATACCATCAACTAATGTAGTTTTACCATGGTCTACATGCGCAATAATTGCTACATTTCTTTTATTCATACTTCACACCTCTTCTTACGTCGCTCCCAATTATATCACACAATAAAAAAAAATACTAGACTTTTCTAATATTTTTATTTTACCTTCTGAACAGCTTCTTCTGATTTCTCTAATACAGGAGTCCCAGGTTCTCCATAATAATATTCATCATCAAATTCGCCCTTAATGCCTTTAGCTTCTACAGGAACTTCATTTTGAAACCAAACAATATATTCATCCGCCTTTTTATCATGACTAATAGTATCTATATCAATAATAGCATAACCTTCTGGAATTGAAATATTTCCACTACTATAAAATATAACATCAGATTGATAAAACACATGCTCCCTAACATCAAAATACTTTATCTCCGTAACATCTTCCTGCTCCTTACTACTCTCTTCTGCAATAACTTCTTCTTGATTAGTATCCTCCGAATGACCACATCCAACAAAAGTAGACATTCCTAAAGTACTAATAGTTGCATACAAAGACAATTTTTTAACAATAGACATTATAAAATCCTCCTTATCAACATATTATACACATTATGTTATTTTTTACAACAAAAAGAAATATAGCATAATTAAATAAACTATATTCCTCATCAAACTAATTTACTATTAAAAATTGTTATCTACCAATAACTGTTCCAGTCTTTCCTTCTAGCGCTTGTTTAGCTTTGTCAAGTGAAGTAATTATCGCAACAGCACCTCTTCTATTATGTTCAACAAATTGCAAACATGCTTCTATTTTAGGCAACATACTACCAGGTTTAAATTCACCTGTACTAATATACTTTCTAGCCAAACTAGGAGTTAAAGAATCTAATGCCTGCTCATTTTCAGTATTATAATTAATACATACTTTTTCTACTGCAGTTAAAATTAAGAAAATATCTGCCTTGATATCAATAGCTATTTTAGCACTAGTTTTATCTTTATCAATAACTGCATCTACACCTTTTAATCGACGATAATAAGAAATAACAGGAATTCCTCCTCCACCACCAGCAATAACAATATTCTTATTTTGTAAAAGTAACTTTATAGTTTTAGTTTCAACAATTTTCTTTGGTGCTGGAGAAGCAACAACTCTACGATACCCTCTACCAGCATCTTCTTTAAATATATATCCTCTCTCTTTAGATAACTGTTCAGCTTCTTCTTTCGTATAAAAACTACCAATTGGTTTTGTAGGATTAGAAAATGCAGGATCATTTTTATCGACAATTACTTGAGTCAAAACAGTAGCACAATTTTTTCTCATATGTCGTTTATACAATTCCTCTTGTATTGATTGTTGCAAATGATAACCAATATAACCTTGACTCATTGCTCCACATTCTGCAAAAGGAACATCAGGACTATTAACTTCATCATGAGCAACCTCCATAGCCATATTAATCATTCCCACTTGTGGACCATTTCCATGAGTTACAACAATATCATAATCATCGGCTAAATCAACAATAGTTTTAGCAGTACTCTGAACAAGTCTTAACTGTTCTTCAGGACTATTACCTAAAGCATTCCCACCTAACGCTATTACAATTCTTTTTTTCATATTTACACTCCTCTTACTCTACATATTATATCCTATCTTTATTTTATCATATTTATTAAAAAGTCAGCAAACAAAATAACAATAAGCATATTAGAAAAGTGTAAAAAAAAGAAGAGTATGTAAACTCTTCTTAAAGCACTATTATTTAGCGTCTCCTCTAGGAACTTGTTGTGTAATACAATGGATATTTCCACCGCCTAATAAAATTTCTCTAGCATAAATAGGTTCAATTACACGATCCGGATATAATGATTGAAGTAATTCGATTGCTTTTTGATCATTAGGATCATTAAACACTGGCAATGCAACAAATCCGTTTCCAGTATAGTAATTAACATAAGAAGCTGCTAAACGATCTCCCTCTTGTCTAGGAAGTGTACCATCTACTGCATCCACACCTTCGCTTTCTTCTTTAGAAATAAGAATTGGTTTTGGTGTATAAAGCTTATGTACAATAATCTTTCTACCTTTAGCATCAGTTTCACTTTCTAAATATTCTAAAGCTTTCTTACTAATTTCATATTGAGGATCACTTTCATCATCTGTCCAAGCAAGAACAACTTCTCCAGGACGTACAAAATTACAAATATTATCAATATGACCATTAGTCTCATCATTATAAATTCCTTCAGGAATCCATAATACTTTAGTACAACCTAAATAATCACATAAAGTTTTTTCAATTTCTTCTTTCGTCATATTTGGTACATTTCTACCAGATTCTGGACGAAGTAATGTTTCAGCACAAGCCATAACAGTACCTTCACCATCAACATGAATAGAACCGCCTTCTAGGATAAAATCAGGTAAACGATAACTATCACAGCCCTCTAATTCACACATTTTTTGTGCAATAGCATCATCCTTATCCCAAGGAAAATAAAGTCCATCAACTAATCCTCCCCAGGCATTAAAATACCAATCTACTCCACGAATGTCACCTTTATCATTAACAACAAAAGTAGCTCCACAGTCTCTCATCCAAGAATCATTACTACTCATTTCAACAACACGAACTTTTGGATCCAACATATGTCTAGCATTTGCATATTGCTCATAAGATACTACCATAGTAATTGGTTCATATTTTGCAATAGTATTAGCAACTTGAGCAAATACATGTTGTGCAGGCTTTGCTCCCAATCGCCAATTATCTGGTCTCTCAGGCCAAATCATATATGTGCCACGATGAGGTTCAAATTCACCTGGCATTCTAAAACCATCTATCTTAGGAGTTGTAACTAATCTTTTCATATTTTAACCTTCTTCCTTTACTCTACTTACAAGAATTTCTTCAATAATAAATGAAACTATAACACCAATAATAACAGGCAAATTAGCTTGAATAGATGCCCAGGTAAAGTCAATAAATAATGTAAACACAACACCAGCAATCAACAATACAAATGGTACCCAGGTAATAATATTAAGCATAGCAGGACCACCAGGAACTTTATAAGATCTCTTTGTCTTATCTGTCTTACGAAGTTTTAAGAAAGCTGGGAATAATGGAATATAACTAATTAATAAAGTTACTAAACTGAAACTAAAGAATGTCCAGAATAAATTAGATGCTTCTTCACTAACTACACCAAGAATAATTCCAAGTACGACAACAACAGTTGCAACAACACCATTCATAATAGATGCCATATAAGGAACGCCTTCTTTATTTGTTTTACTAAAGACCTTTGGAAGTCCACCATCATCAGCAGAATATTTTGCCACACTGTTTACTCCAAATGACCAAGAAACAATATTAGCAACCATTGTATAAATAAACATAAGTCCTACAACAATTACAATAATACGAACTAAATCAGCATTCATACCTAACTGTGTAAGTAAAATTGCAAATGAATCAGTAATACCAGCTACTTCAGCTTGTTCTGTAGTCATTGCAATATTAATACCAGTAGCAGGTAAAATATAGAATAATGCCATTAAAGCACCACCTATAATTAATGCTTTAGGAATTTCTCTTTTAGGATTTTCCATATCATCTGTATAAGTAGCAACTACTTCAAATCCTAAGAAATTAAAGATAATAACTGAAATAAAAGAAAGTCCAGCCAAATCTAAACTAGGTAGTAAATCAGTTACACTTTGAATTGGATTAGCACTTTGTCCCGTAACTATAAATACATAAATACCTAACAAACCTAATCCTACCATAAATAGAATCTTGAAAAATGTTCCAACATTTACAATCCATTTACTCTCACCAATACGCTTAGTTCCCAAAAGAGAAACTACCCAAGTATAACCAAGTTGTAAAATTAATAACCATACAATAGATAATTCAATCCCAAAAATACTAGCAATAACATCTGTAACTGCAACAGCTAAAGACGCAATCCATAATGGGAAATTAATCCAATAATTCCAAGCAACACGAGCTGCCCATTTTTTACCGAAGGCTTTTTTTACCCAGTCATACATACCGCCTTCACTATTAAAAGTACTACCTAACTCTGCTGTAATTAATCCATAAGGTAAACAAAATGCTAAAATTAATAAAATCCACCAGAAATATTGAGAATTTCCGATAGCAGCAGTAGGTGCAACACTTTCAGCAACTAACGTAATACATACAGTTGCAAGTATGGCATCTACTAATTTAAACTTTTTTTTCTTTTTCATTTCCATATAAAATACCTACTTTTACTCTCCTAAATTTCTTTTACATATTTCAATTGTTTCATCACGTTTACCCATGAAGTAAACAAGTAAAGCACGAATAGAAGTCAAACGATTCTCTGCTTCATCAAAAGCAATAGAACGATCTGAATCCATAACTTCATCTGTTACTTCTTCACCACGTGTTGCAGGTAAACAATGCATAAATTTAGCATTAGCTCCTGCTTTATTCATCATTTCCATATCAACCTGATATTTTGGATAAAAAATTGCTTTTCTCTCTTCCTCAGGTAATTCAGATTCATATAATCCATACCATACATCAGTATAAATAAAATCCGCACCAGGAATCGCTTCATCCTCATTATCAGTAATTAAAAAACTACCTCCACTAACTTTACAGTTTTCCTCTGCAATTTTTTGAAAATGTTCATTTAATTGAAAACCTTTTGGACCGAAATGAACAAAATGTCCACCTAATTTTGTAACAATCATCATAAGTGATGCACACACTTGAGTAGCATCTCCTACAAACACAACTTTACAATCTTCAAAACGCTTACCTTCTGGTAAATGTTCCAACATTGTAGTTAAATCTCCCATTTCTTGTGTTGGATGATTATAATCACTCATTCCATTAATAACTGGAATATCAGCATATTTTGCCAAGTTTGTAATAGATTCATGTTTTTGCACACGAGCCATTAAAATATCTACAAGGCGAGACAAAACCTTTGCTGTATCGTAATAAGTTTCATGCTTTCCTAATTGAATTTGACCCGGAGCCAAATATTGAGCATGACCTCCTAATTGTGTCATTGCTGTTTCAAATGACACACGTGTTCTTGTTGACGCTTGTTCAAATATCATTCCAAGCGACTTGTGATACAAGACATTTAATGGATAACCAGCTTTTAAATTCTTTTTGATAAGAATTCCTAAGTTAGCAATATCCAACAATTCTTCTTTCGAAAAATCACTTGTATCTACGTAATCTTTCTTCATAACTTACCTCCTTACCTTATATATCTAAAGTATAACACATTTTATCATTATGTATAGAAAATTTATCCGTTACTATACACAAAATGACAGTATTTTACTTAAGACCATTATTTAATTTCTGCCCATAATTTGTCATATAATTTAACAGATTCACCAATATTTTCAACATAAAAACCACTTTCAATAATAGATGCTGGAATATTAGATGCAATATTATATAAATAATCCGTGCCAAGCAAAGTTTGAGTAGCTTGATTCACATTTTTATATGGATAAGATTCAATAATTTTTTTCATCACATCAGCTCGTAATATATAATCGATAAATTGATAAGCCTCACTTTGATGTTTTGCTCCTTTAGGAATTGCAAAATTATCCATACTAAGTGCACTACCTTCCTTAGGATAAATAAACTCAATATTATTATTTTCTTGATATGCAAGCGCAGCCTCAGCATTCCATAACACTGCAATATCTGCCTCTTCTGTAACCAAAAAGTTTTTAGGACTATCACTATCGAATGCCTTAATATTAGGTTTTAACTGAAGAAGCCAATCTTTAGCAACTTCCAATGCCTCTTCATCAGTAGTATTCATATCATAACCATTAGCAAGTAGTGCCATACCAATAATAATTCTCTGATCATCGATCAATGTAATGTTATTATAATATTTTTCATTAAGTAAATCCTGATACGATATAATCTCATCAGAAATATAATCCCTATTAACAGCAATTACAGTAGAAGCCATTACAAATGGTAAAGAATATCTATTTCCAGGATCAAAGGATTGATTTAAATAAAAAGTATCAAGATTACCAACATTTTGTAATTGAGTTTGATCTAATAATTCTAACATTTCCCTTTTAATCATAATTTCAATCATATAATCACTTGGAAAAATCAAATCATAAGTACCCTTTTTAGCAGAAGAAACCTTAGCTAAACATTCTTCATTAGAAGAATAAGTACTATAATTAACTTGAATTCCAGTCTCCTTTTCAAAACTACGAATAACAGAATCAGGAATATAAGAAGACCAATTCAATACATTTACTACTTTTGTATCCTGTTTAGAACAACCTGATAGCAAAAAAGCCATAAACAAACAATATACAACACTTATTTTCATTATATTTCTCATAAACTTACCTCTTTCTTTAAACGCCGTAACTGAACAACAGTAGAAACCATAAGTAAAACAAAAACAAAGCATAACATAATAGTAATCAAAGCATTTACATCTGGAGTAATACCTGTTTTAATCATAGAATATACTTGAAGTGGTAAAGTATTAGCACCAGGCCCTGCCGTAAAATAACTAATGACCACATCATCCAAAGAAAGAGTAAGTGCGAGTTGTGCCCCGCTTAAAATACCAGGCATTAACATCGGAATAATAATCTTAGTAAATATCTGAAATCTACTAGCACCTAAATCACTTGCAGCTTCCGAAATATGAGAATCAATTCCTTCCAATACAGATCTAACACTAATAATTACAAACGGAATACAAAAACAAATATGCGCCAAAATTAAAGTAAATAAACCTAATTCCAATTGCAATAAAGTATAAACAGATAACAAAGATATTCCTAAAACAATTTCTGGTATAACAACAGGAATATATAAAAGTTCATTAACAATATTTTTACCTTTAAAAGAATACTTATATAATCCATAAGCAGAAATAGTACCAATAACAGTAGAAACAACAGTACTCACACCTGCTACAATAAGGGTATTAAAAAGAGATTCTAAAAGAGTGCTATTCTGAAACAAATCATAATACCAATGAAGAGTAAAACCTTCAAATATAATATTTAAACTAGAAGTATTAAAAGAAAATAGTATTAATACCAAAATAGGTAAAAACAAAAAAACAAATATTAATACAAGATATAAATTTTCACCAATTTTTTTCATTAAGCACCTCCTAAATCTTCCATTTTTCCACCTAATTTACGATAAGCAATAATTACAAGAGAAGTAATTAAAACTAAAACAATCGAAATAGCAGCACCAAATGGCCAATTACGAGCTGTTAAGAACTGATTTTTTATTAAGTTTCCTAGAATCATCATTTTTCCACCGCCAAGAATATCTACAATAAAGAAATATCCTAATGCAGGAGTAAAAACCATTAAACTTCCATTAAATAGTCCAGGCAAAGTTTGTGGAACAATAATTTTAAAAAAGGTTTTCATTTTAGAAGCTCCTAAATCGCTAGATGCTTCTAATAAATAAGGATCCACAGTACTAACAGAGCTATACAATGGCAAAATCATAAACGGTAGTAAAGTATAAACCATTCCAATAATAATTCCAATCATATTATACATAAGAGATAGCGGCTCCTGTATAACACCCAATCCCATTAATACTTGATTAATAACTCCAGATTTTCTAAGTAACACTAACCAACCATACATACGGATTAATGAATTAGTTAAAAAAGGAACCATAACCAATGTCATTAATATCTTTTGTGTTCTAGGCTTTTTATGAGAAATTGCTAAAACGAAAGGATAAGAAATCAAAATACAAATAAATGTAGTAATTCCTGCAATAAAGATGGATTTTAAAAAGACACTAATATAAACTTGATCAAATACATCAATATAATTTTGTATTGTAAAAGTACTTATCATTCCACCATAATAATCACTTTGAAAAAAACTAATTAAAAGAATATAAATTAAAGGTAATGCAATTAATAAAGATACATAAATAATAACTGGACAAATAAAGAAAAATTTCCACAATTTCTTACTATTCATAGGCTTCCCTCTTAAGTACAATAGTATCTTCGATATCCCATGTAATATATACAGATTGTCCTCTACTATATAACTTATCATTACCTAAATACATGACATTTATTTTTTTCTTATTAACTCGAATTGTTAAATTGGTCGAAGCACCGTCATAAACCCGGTCAACAATCGTACCTTGAAGTGTATTTTCTTTTTTTTCCTTTAAAATAATTTTTATATTTTCAGGTCGCAAAAGAATATTTAGTGCATCACCTACACACCAACCATGAGAAACAATCTTCAAAGTAGCATCATCTACTTTTACCCAGGTATAATTATCTTCGACTCTAGTTACTATTCCTTGAAATAAATTAGAATCACCCAAAAACTGAGCTGTATATAAACTATTAGGATGCTCATAAATTTTTACTGGAGTATCCACTTGTTGAATCACTCCATCTTTTAATAAAACAATTCGGTCACTCATAGTCAAAGCCTCATCTTGTGAATGAGTTACATAAATAAACGTAATACCTAATTTCTTTTGTAATTGTTTTAATTCCAATTGCATACTTTTTCGTAGTTTTTGATCCAATGCTGATAATGGTTCATCCAATAATAATACTTTAGGATTATTAATTAATCCACGTGCAATCGAAACTCTTTGCTGCTCTCCTCCTGACAATTCTTTTGGTTTGCGTTTCTCATATCCTTGCAAATGAACAAGTTCTAGCATTTCTTGTACACGTTTTTTAATTTCCTGTTTATTAACCTTTTTCATTTTTAAACCAAATCCAATATTTTCTTCTACTGTCATTAAAGGAAATAATGCATAATTTTGAAAAATAGTATTAACTTCACGATATTTTGGATCTAACATAGTAACATCTTTTCCATCGATATAAATATGACCGTCAGAAACAGAATCTAATCCAGCAATTGCCCTTAAGATAGTAGTTTTTCCACATCCGGAAGAACCAAGTAATGTTAAAAATTCACCTTCATACACATCTAAATCAAAATTTTTTATGACCTCTTTATTACCAAAAGATTTTTTTAAATGTTCAATTCGTAAAATAACTTTCTTCATACTCACTACCTACCTACAACAATATTTAAATGAAAACAAAGCATCTTATCATACTGACTTTATCTTTACCTATAATAATTCTACCACACAATACATTAATTCACCAAGTAAAATATAATAACTAATATTAAAGTATTTAAAAATTATTTTTCACGAGTGATTAACTTCTTAGTAATCTTCTTATAAAAGTAAAATATCACAATAAAGCCAAGTAAAACCTTAATAGGAAGCTTCAACCAAGATATTTTAGCACTAACATAAATCCAACTATTACCAAGAGCATATCCTAAATAAACAAATAAAAAAGTCCATGGAATAGAACCAATAATAGTAAAAATTAAAAATTTTAAAAAAGACATTCTCATAATTCCAATAGGTAAAGAAATAAGAGTACGAATAATAGGAAAATTACGTCCAATAAGTGCACCAAACATTCCATATCTTAAAAACCAAGAATCACTTTTTTCAATATCTTCTTCCTTCATAAAAAAGTATTTTCCGAATTTCCTAATAAATGGTCTTCCTCCAAAATATCCCATGAAATAAATAACAATGGCACAAAAGACACTACCAACAAGACCTATTAAAAAAGCTCCAAAAAAAGAAAAAACACCACGACTGGCTAAAATACCACCCGTTGCTAAAATAGCTTCACTTGGAATAACAATAATAACAGCTTCCAAAACCATACCTAAAAACATACCAAAATAACCAAAGTTTTCAATCAATGAAAAAACAAAATCTCCCAAACGATATCACCTAATAAAATATATGAAAAAAGAATTAGTTTTTTTCTAATTCTTCAATATATTCATATAAGGTATCATATGTTTTCTTATTTAATTTATCAAGCTCTGTACTATGATTTTTCATAATAGCACCCTGAAAAGTAGAAAGCATCTCTAAATCGTTAACACTATCCCCTATCACATACAAATCATCTTTATAACAATCGGCATGAACTAATACTTTTTCTAATGCCACACTTTTATTAACAGTAGAATCAATAACATTAATATAATAAGTACTAAGATATGCATAAAAACCTAAATTTCTTAACTCTTCAACTACTTTTTTAGCATCTTCTTCTCTATCATTAATAATGCCAACTACTTTAACACAATCATCCATATTAGTAGTTTCATTATATCCATCATCTAAATAATAATCAAAAGAATATTTTTTCATAACTGGAATAATTTTCTCAATCTTTTCTCTAGATAAATATTCCGTAGAAAAACAATAATCAGTAGAATCAAATATTTTAACACCATCTTGACATATTAAATAATGATAAGGAATTTTATATTCGTTTAATAATACTTTAATATTAGAATAATTTCTCCCTGTAATAATACAAAATATATTACCATATTTCATAAATTTAGAAATAGCGGCAATATTCCTTTTAACTATTTCTTTATCCTCAACATACAAGGTAAAATCAAAATCACTAGCAAGTACTTTCATAGTATCACATCCTACAATAATTATATAAAACAAAAAAAATAAAAAAAAGGGTTGACAATAGAATCATATCTGATATAATTGTAAATGTCTACTGATTAAGCAGACTGAACTTTAGTACTTACGGCTGAGGTTCAACAAACAATTTATGCGGATGTAGTTTAATGGTAGAACCTCAGCCTTCCAAGCTGACTACGGGAGTTCGATTCTCCTCATCCGCTCCATTGACGAATCTGTTCGAACTTTTCGAACTTTGATATATAGAAATCAATCGCAAGATTGATTTTTTTGTGTCTCGAACTCCCGTAGAGCTTGGAAGTACAAAGAAATCATCCTAAAGAAAGGATGGTGTTTATGATTAAGTTTATTAAGCAAGAAGTACCTTTTGAAAAGTCATTAAAACAAAGACTAGATTTCATCTGTAAATTCTGCAAAACAAAACCAACATTCATTAATGGTAATATTATAAAGATTGATAAAACCAATCTAGCTTATATTGAACCTCACAGAATCATTATTAAAGGTATAACATTTCTTGCATTTAATTATTCTACTGATATTTACATAAGAAACTTAACTAATAAAATTAAAATATCAGAACTAGAAAACTACTTAAATACTATGAGCTGACCTTTCACAAGATAGATTTTTATCAAAAAATATTGTATAATTTATATAGAGGGTAATTTATTTACCTAAAGTCTTACAACGTATTTTGAGAAGTGAAAGTATTAGTTCGTAGTACCTTCACTTCTCTTTTTTTAAACTTAAAAAGGAGATGATTAAATATTGAATGAAGAAAAGAAAAAATTTATAGTTGGGCTTTATCCGAGAGTTAGTACAGAAGATCAAGTACGTGAAGGTTTTAGTTTAGATGAACAAGAAGAAAGCATGAAAAGATTATGTGATTATAAGCATTATACAATCTACAAAGTCTATCGTGAAGAAGGTGTTTCAGCCAAAAGTATGAATCGCCCTAAATTTCAAGAAATGCTAAAAGATATGAAGGATGGAAAGATAAATAAAATTATTGTTTATAAACTAGATAGACTTACTCGTTCAATTCAAGATTTAGAAATAATCTGTAAGATGATTGAACAATATAATTGCAGTCTAGAAAGTATTTCCGAAGAATTAAACACCGAAACCTCTACTGGTATATTCTTTATGAGAATGACTACTATACTTGCTCAACTTGAAATTGAAAGGACATCAGAAAGAACAAAATTTGGTTTAGCAGGAGCTAT
>ERZ1643249.3586-NODE-3586-length-13565-cov-4.892968_pt1 | contig 13565 bp, 13 predicted proteins | sample MGYA00579263_ERZ1643249 | MGnify/ENA primary metagenome ERZ1643249 (study PRJEB29033, sample SAMEA4952264) | chicken gut metagenome | biome: Broiler Chicken; feature: Gastrointestinal Tract; material: Caecum | place: Ireland | collected 2018 | study: Broiler...
TGCATTAAAATCTGTCATCAGCGATAATGCAAAAACACTTGCAAAAAGCAAAGCGGATCTTGTCATTACAGGAAATACCGCAAACCGCGGTGCTGGTATTGGTTCTAATGGCAGTGTTATAATTGGCGATGCACCGGAAGATGGAGGAACAGAATACGCACTGAATGTTACAAAAGTGTGGTCGGAAGAGATCGCTGAAGATGCAAAACAGGAAATTGAGGTTGTACTGGTTGCAGACGGCTATAAGCTGGATTCTGTCATACTGAATGAAGAAAATGGATGGCAGGCGAGTTTTACTGGCCTTCCAGCCGGAATTTACAGTGTAAAAGAGCAGAATGTCCCTGCTGGCATGGAAGCGTCATATAGTGAACTTTCCATAAACGAAAAGACACAGACTTTCCATATTACGGTTACCAATTCATTGGTTCCTGATGAGCCGGGAACAGGGACTGATACAGATACTGAGTCTCCGGATACTGGTGATAGCAACAGCTTAGGGCTGTGGATTACGCTGGCGTTTGTTGGAGTTGCTGCGCTGGCTGGAGTTGTATTTTTAATTCTCAAACGAAAAGCGAAATAATCTTCGTGTAGCTTCCCATATGACAGCAATGAAGAAGTGTTAAAAACAAAAGCTTTGGCTGTGGATTACGGCCAAAGCTTTTGTTTTTTATGATGGAATGAAAATCAGGTAGATATTAAAAAGAGGTTTGAAATTTGCTGGGATAAGAATGTTTGGCTTTATGAGGGGAAGCTTGAGAGATCAGCAATTGTATATTGGTAAGATTCAATTGAAAAGTTCGTCTTTTCAAGAGATAAAAGCTTTTGTTCCTTATCATATACCCTTAGCATATACATAGAGTCAAAACAACGCCTCCGTTTTTATGCGGAGACGTTGTTTTGATATAGAAGAAATATTCTAAGCGTCTTTCTGCTTATCTGCCTTATCTTTTGTACGGCGGATTACTTTCAAACGAGAGAATTCTTCGCGTTCTTTTTCATCCAAGGCGGAAGAAATGTAACGTACTGTTTCTTCAAAGCGTGGAATGCTAATATTTTTTAAGGCATTGGCCCGGCGCTGCGTTTTTTTGATTGCATCAGCCAGCCGGTAAACACTGTTTTCCACCTCTGCCAGCAATATTGTCAGTTCTTTGGCACGGTTGAAGTTTAAATATGCGGCGTCAAATTGTGAATTGGTTTCAAAGAAAGCGTACTCATTTGATTTTAAAGTAGAAGTACAGCGCACCTTTGGAATATCTACGCCCATGACGCTGCGGTAATCAATCTCAATGCCATTTTCAATACCGGCGCTGTGTGAAAGATCTTCAATTACACCCAGCGTAATGTTGGCACGCTGCAATGCAAGATAAGCTTTTTGATACGTTACTTCAATTTCGCCATGCAGAGATTTCGCTTTATCCACAAGCGTCATCATCTCACGGATGAGGATATTGCGTTTCCGGTCAAGAAGATCGAAACCAAGTTTCGCAAGTGAAAGCGACTTTTTTGTGGCGATAAGATTGCCTTTCGTTGGGAAGACGGTATTAGCCATTAAAGATCACCCCGGAATTTCTTTGCACGCTCCGGATCGTAATGTTTTTCAACCAGCGCACTGTCCATACGGGCCAGCTCGCTGCGCGGCAGCAGAGAGAGAAGATCCCATCCAAGCTCAAGTGTTTCTTCAATAGTACGGCTCTCAGAGGCATCCTGAGAGATAAAGTGTGCTTCAAACGCCTTGCCGAAAGCAAGGTACGCCTTATCCCCTTCTGAAAGCTCTTCCTCGCCGATAACACTCCCCAATGCGCGTGCGTCCTGCGTACGTGCATAGGATGCGAAAAGCTGGTTTGCCACGTCAGAATGATCGGCACGAGTATAGCCTTCGCCGATACCGTCTTTCATCAGGCGGGACAAAGACGGTAGAACGGAAACCGGAGGGTAGACGCCGCGCTGATCAAGAGCGCGGTCAAGTACAATCTGTCCTTCGGTGATATATCCGGTAAGATCGGGGACAGGGTGGGTGATGTCATCATTGGGCATCGTAAGAATAGGAATCTGCGTGACAGAACCTTTCTTGCCTTTGATAATACCTGCGCGTTCATACATGGATGCCAAATCAGAATAGAGATAACCAGGATAGCCCTTTCTGCCAGGAATTTCACCTTTTGAAGAGGAGAATTCACGCAAAGCCTCTGCATAAGAGGTCATATCGGTCATAATAACCAAAATATTCATGTCATGCTCAAAGGCCAGATATTCCGCCGCAGTCAGTGCACATTTTGGCGCGAGAATACGCTCTATGATCGGGTCATTTGCCAGATTCAGAAACATGATGACGTTTTGTAAAACACCAGACTCTGCAAAACTGCGTTTAAAAAAGTCTGCTACATCATTGTTGACACCCATGGCGGCAAATACGATAGCAAATTTTTCATCGCTGTCTTCGCTTAGGCGCGACTGGCATACAAGCTGTGCAGCTAATTTATTGTGGCTCATACCGGATCCGGAAAAAATCGGAAGTTTCTGACCGCGGATCAACGTCATCAGACCATCGATAGAGGAAATGCCGGTACGAATGTAGTTGCGTGGATATTCACGCGAAACTGGATTTAACGGCTGGCCATTGATATCGCGGTGGTCGGTTGCAAAAATATCACCTAAACCGTCGATTGGTTTACCAACACCGTTTAATACGCGGCCGAGCATTTCAGTGGAAAGCGGAAGTTCCATAGGATGGCCGGTCAAACGAGTGCGCGTGTTGGTAAGGGAAAGGCCGTTTGTTCCTTCAAATACCTGAATGACAGCACGTTCGCCTTCAATTTGAACGATACGTCCGGTTCGGACGGAGCCATCCTCGAGATACAGCTCAACCATTTCGTCGTAGCTTGCACCCTGTACATGGTCAAGAGCGACCAACGGGCCGTTAATGGAAGAAAGCCCAGTAATCTGAATGCTCATGCGCGCACCTCCTTTCCGACAAAGGGTTTAAGTGCCGTGTCGATTTTTTCATAAAGGGAATCGAATGCTTCCGGATGATCATTCGGGATTTCGTATTTCATTCCTGCAAGCAGATCGAATAAATGCAGTTCCAAAAGCTCAGATAAAGCAGTGCCGTTTTTAATGATGGCAGCACACTGGTCATTAAGATAAAGGATAACCTGCATCATTTTCAGCTGCTTGGAAAGCGGAACATAGGTATCATCCTTGTGGAAAGCATTTTGCTGCAAAAAGCCCAGACGAATCGCCTTAGCTGTCTCAATAACAAGCTTCTGGTCATCGGGCAGTACATCCGCACCGATCAGCTTGACGATTTCCATTAGGCTTGCCTCTTCCGCCAGAAGATTTGCGATCCGGCGGCGGCAGGGGAGAAAATCTTTAGAGACCTGTTTGTTATAATAATCCGCAAGGTCATCTAAATATTCACTGTAGCTGTCTGTCCAATTGATAGCCGGATAATGCCTTGCATATGCAAGCGATTTATCAAGCGCCCAGAAAGTACGGACAAAGCGTTTGGTGTTTTGGGTGACCGGTTCAGAAAAATCTGCGCCTTGCGGCGACACTGCGCCGATGATGGAGACAGAACCTTCCGTCCCATTTAAGTTTACCATATAGCCGGCCCGCTCATAGAATTGGGAGAGGCGGGAGGGAAGATAAGCAGGAAAGCCTTCTTCAGCAGGCATTTCCTCAAGACGTCCGGAAATTTCGCGTAGGGCCTCCGCCCAGCGGGATGTGGAATCGGCCATAATGGCAACATGGTATCCCATATCACGATAATATTCGGCGAGTGTAATACCCGTATAAATGGAAGCCTCACGTGCAGCAACCGGCATATTCGAGGTGTTGGCAATCAAAACAGTACGGTCTGTCAGTTTGCTTCCCGTTTTTGGGTCAACAAGCTCAGAAAACTCGTCAAGCACCTGCGTCATCTCATTTCCGCGTTCACCACAGCCGACATAGACGATGATATCAGCGTCGCACCACTTTGCAAGCTGGTGCTGTGTCATGGTCTTTCCCGTACCAAAACCGCCGGGAACAGCCGCTGCGCCACCCTTTGCAATAGGGAAAAGCGTGTCAATAACGCGCTGGCCAGTAATCAATGGGATGGATATAGGCTTACGGAGTTTGGCAGGACGGGCAGAACGGATCGGCCATTTATGGCAAAGCGTAAGCGTATGTTCTGTCCCGTCTTCCGCCTTCAGTTTGGCAATCGGGTCATTGACCGTATAGCTGCCAGAGGGGGCAACTTCCGTAATAGTTCCGCTGATATTCGGCGGAACCATACATTTATGGATAATAACCGGCGTTTCTGGGCAGGTTGCGTAAATCGTACCGCCCGAAACCACATCACCCGGTTTTACACAGATTGTGACATCGAAACGGCGGGCCTGATCAAGTGCCGGAATGTCTGAGCCGCGCGCAATGAATGCGCCGGACTTTAAAGCAATATCTTTAAGCGGACGCTCAATACCATCGTAAATATTAGAAAGAATACCGGGACCAAGCGTTACGCTGATCGGTGCGCCGGTACCTGTTACCGGTTCGCCCGGCCGCAGGCCGGAAGTCTCTTCATACACCTGAATGGTGGTGCGGTCCTCGTTTACGCCGATGACTTCGCCGACCAGATGTTCACTGCCGACATACACCATTTCCGTCATGGAAAAGTCGCAGGTGTCTTTTACGGTGACAACCGGGCCGTTGATCGAATAGATCGTATTGTTCAAGCTTTTCACCTCGTCTTAGGCAGTCTTCTGCGGGTCAAAGCGTAAAACTGCTGTGTTCGATAAAATAGGGTTTTTGATCGGCGAGCTTTTGTGCAAACGTCTCGTCGTAATATAGATTCTGTGTTCGGTCGAAAACAATAAAGCCGCCGAGCGTCACAGAGGGGTCTGTGCGGATTTCGCATGGCCGCCCAAGAGCATTTTTTAGCTCTTCAGATAATGCAGAGTCGTTTTCTCCAACACTTAAAACAAGATCACCGTCAGGATGCGCGTCAGCAAATGCGGCCACACGCTTTATTAAATTCTTTTGGTACTCCTCTGTACGGCAATAATCGCGCAGCTTGTCTTCCACTTGAGCGAAGATTTTTTCTGTAAGTTCTGCGCGCTTTTTAAGCAGCGCACATTTAGCGTCCAGACTGCATTTGGCAGTCTCCCTCCGATTTTCCTGACGGATCTCCGCAGCACGCATATGCAGCTCTTCTTCAGCTTGAACAAGCAGCTCATCTTTTGTTTGTTTCAGTGTTTGCGCTTTGGCCTCTTCTGCTTCTTTGCGGATCAGAGCGGTTTTCTGATCTACTTCGGCAAAAACGGCTTTCTGGAATTTAAGCAGCTTTTCCTGTTGCTCCATCTTGTCAAACTCCTTTCGTGACAGGAAATTGATTAGATCTTGATGCCGACGGCTTCCTCAATATAGCGGGAAATAGTATCACTGATATTGGAGGTGGCGTGCCGGTCTGGAATTTCTACAATCAGCGGGCGCTTTCGGTTCAATTTATAGTCAAAAACCAGATCTGGACAAAGATTGATCAATTTTTGCGTCATTAATACAATACCGATTTCCGGATCTGAGAAGGCGCGGGCAAGCGCCTCTTCCACTTCCTGCGGTTCATGTACCACAACACCGTCTGCACCAGTCAGGCGCATACCGGTTTGCGTGTCCGTATTGTCGCTGATGACAAAAAACTTCATGGCTGCCGTCCTTTCTTCAAGATTTGACAGGATGTTTCTTACAGGCTATTGAGGATCAGGATAGAGATCAACAGGCCGTAAATTGCGACACCTTCACCAAGTACAACGAAAATCATGGCTTTACCAAAGGATTTGGGATCTTCGCTGACAGCGCCGATAGCAGCGGGAGCTGCGGATGCAACAGCAATACCAGCGCCAAGGCAGGAAAGACCGGTTACGATAGCGGCGCCAAGATAACCAAGGCCAGCTGCAAGTCCGGAAGCAGCTTCAGCTGTTTCAGCGGCAGCAAATGCAAAGTTGCCGATCGGCAGGATAAATGCCAGGACACAAACACCTGCAAAAGCGCACAGATTAGCAATGACAGAGCGTTTCGCTTTTTTACCGGTGGTGATACCGCGGTATACAGGGACAAGCGGTGCTGCGAGCAATACGAGTGCAACCAGTGGTACGATCAGTACAATTGCGAGATTCATAATAAATTCCTCCAAAAATTAATTAAAAAGAAGGTTTATCGGCGAAACGCCGGTAAATACTGTATTAGGCGTCGAGATCCTGATAGGATACCGTCGCCGGTTCATAGGGCTTGCCGTTACCTTCAAAATTGCGGCTAAAAATTTCATAGAATTCAAGACGGAGTACTTGAATACCAACAATCAATCCTTCCAGACACATGACAAACAGGTTGCCGAAAATAACCACGATAGGTCCGGCTCCTGCGCCCACCATTTCGGCGAGCGACATGACCACGGTCATCATGCCGGCATGGCTTAATATAAAACCACCGACACGTAAGAAAGACATGGAGTTGGACAGATAGCTTAAAACGTACTCAAACAATTCAAAAAAGTTTTCAATGATGAATTCCCCAATACCGTTTTCAAAAGCTTTTCCTCTGTGTGTAAGCAGCGTGGTAAGCGGCTTTTTGAAGAAAATCAGCAAAAGCGGCAGGACGATCAGCCCAAGGACATAAAAAATATTTACGATTCCGCTATTTAGCATCATCATATCGACAATGGCGAAGGCCGCAGCTAAATAAAAGACAAGCCCAGCGATCCCATTGTGCCCAAATACGGCACGTTCGTAATCTTTTGAGCGGAATCCAAGATAGATGTTAATGGAAATAGACGTCACAATTAAAATGATACCAATGGCAATCGCAGCAAGAAGAAGCATGTTTGTCGTACTGGTATCGAAAATTTCAATCGGCTTGCTGTCCAGACCAAACAACGCTTTGTACATGGGGTCAAGCAAATGTTCATATCCAAATACAGAGCCGTATACAAGGCCGAAAAAAGCACTTGAAAAACCGATACGGATCATAATGCGTCCAAGTGGCATCTTTTTCCATTTATAAACGATAAGGCCGATTAAAGAAAGCAATAGGCCTTGGCCAAGATCACCAAACATGATACCAAACAGCAAGGTGTAGGTAATCGCTACCAGAGAAGTTGGATCAATATCTTTATACGAGGGCAGACTGTACATATTGACAAACATCTCAAACGGCCGCGTAAAACGGTTGTTCTTGAGCTTGACAGGCGGTGCCAGCGAAGGATCGGCGTCATACGGCTTTGAGACGTAGGAAACGCTTTTTAGAGGTTCAAACTCTTTGGCAAATGCTGCATCTTTTGCTTTTGGGATAAAGCCGACGGCATAAAACCGATTGCCCAGCACGGCGACGTATTTGCGCATTTCAAATACTTTATGCCGGAAACAGATGATGCAGTAGGTCTCAAGCAGTTTTTCTTCCTCTTTATTACGCAGCACAGCAATCTCACTTTCAATTTCTGAAAGTTTCTTTTTTTCTGAATCGATAACAGCAGTCAGATTAGCGGATGCCTGTTCCGGTGTACCATGTGCGTAATCGGGAATGCGGATACGCTCAAAATAAAGGGAAGTAAAAATATCGTCAATGGAAGCCGCCTTTGTTGCGGGAGCAAAATAGACGCCCCAATGGTACTCCTTGTCACAGTCAAATGAGAAAAAGAAAAACTTTCGGTCATCATAATAGGAAAGCTTTTCATAACTGTCACGCGGGAGACGGCCAAAGCGGGATTTTACATATCGGCAGGAGAAAATATCATCAAAACTGATATTTAAACCGTTTAGATGCTTTAGCTGAATTAAAGCCTGTTCATGCTGCAGGATGTTTTCCTGTACGGCACGTTTTTGTTCGGCAAGCACAGCGCTCTGTTTCTGCAAAGCGTCAAGGTAAGCCTTGACTGTTTCAGGCGTATAGCCATCTGCAGAAAAAGGGACCTCATGCAAAGAAATATCCAAATCGACCGATAGGCGCCGGGCCTGTGTCAGAAGCGGTGCATACGGATTTTCCCCTTCCAGCACGTGAAAACCGTGTGAGGTATCCGTCGTATGAATCGCGACTTCCGGATGAAAGAAGCCGGAACGAAGACAAGCAAGCAGCGTGTCATCAAGATCCTCAAGGTTGCCGATCAAATTGATGAGGGCCATTTTTTCGATTGCCAAGAAAAAACACCACCTTTTATTTTTGGTTGTACTGTCCAGTATTCATACAGTGCTGATTTGAGAAATTGCTGGTTATTCAAGGATCAGCAGTTTTTCGATTTCATCGGGGCTGTTCTGATAACGGATCCCCTCAATAATTGTCGTGACATTTTCTGTCTCAATTTTTAAGAGCGTTGAAAGCGCGAAAAACGCGACCGGCGCACCGGCGGCAGAACGCATCAGACGTTTGCTTAAGGTGAAACGCAGCTCTCGTGTATATTCTTCAATGGCTTCAAATGGTTCGCTTCCATTTGCAGAAGGGTAGCCATTTTTGGATAAAACAGAGGGAAAAGCTGTGCCGCCCGGAGCTTCTAATAAGGCGTTAAGCCTTGCCGGCGTCAGCTTTTTGTGGAAGGGAAGAAGCCGGCGATGGATTTCTCCAGGTGTTAAATTGAAAAAAGTTTTCAATCGGTAAATTAGAGAAATATTTAAAAGCTCTGCTTCCGTCAAAATCAGATCGCACAGCTGTGACCGAACCCTGCCCTTATATTCTGTCTGTGCGATTTGAAGCATATTTCGATAATAGGCTTCTTTCAAATCGTGTTCGCACATGGAGAGGTTGATCTCTCCATTTTTTGCAGCATGCCGCCGGAGAATTTTCTCATACGGCGTATCCGCCAAAACGCGCAACAGTTCGTTAAAGCTGTGCACTTTTGAAAGTGCGATGAAATCGAATGTTGTGTAGGGTTTCATATATGCGGGGAGTGAAAACAAAAGCGATTCCTGCGAGCCGGCATTTAACAGCATAATGGTGCGCAGGATCATACGGATTTCCGCATTCTCAATGGTACAGCGGAAAAAGCTATGCTTGCCTGAAAAGTCATAATGACACATTCGCAGGCAGCGATCCAGTACAGCGCGGTTTAAAATATTTTCAAGCTGGCCGCGGTGAATCTGCAATTCGCTTACTCCGGAGAGATCGTCCCGGTAAGCGGGCGTTTCCTTTAAGTAGGCTGCAACAGCAGATACAGAGCGAAGCCGCAAAAGCTCCCTGTAATTTGCGGTAGTAAGGCGCCTGCCATAAATGGCGCGGGCCTTTGCAGTTATTGCATTTCCGGAAAAGGTACGGAGCATAGGGATAACGCGTCCTTTCTCAGTGGATTACGCGGTGGAACAGATCTTGCACAAGCGCATCCTTTTTCTGTTCATACTGCGTTTGCAGACGGCGAAACGCTTCATCTGAACGATGAGAAATTTCCGCTTGCTCACGCTGCGCCTTTTCCTGTTCTTCCTGTCGGATTTTATTCAGCTTTTCAGCAGTTTCACTCTGGATCTGCGCTTTTATTTCAGCAATCTGTTTTTCAGTCTCTTCAGTACACAGAGCTTGAAAGCGGGAAGCTTCATCCAGCCGTTTCTGCGCATCCTGATCGATGGCGATAATCTGTTCGATAATGGTTGCCATCAAAACATTCCTCCTTTTCTCGGATGTGGACGTAAAGAAGGGCCGCTGCATGCAAACAACGGCCGGGATGTCCCATACCGCTCCGGCTTTTACTGCCGAAGGGCAAAGAATAAAGTAGCACACAGACGGATTTTATCAAAGGCCGTCCAAAGCGCAAAGCTTATTGTATGAAAAAAATATGAATATTTCAAACACTATCTCGCTGATAAATACTAATTCACAATTTATTAATTTTTTAAGCTTTGCAGCGGTGCTGGAATCTGTCCGCCGCGTTTGATAAATTTGGCGGAGGAATGCTGATTGACCTCCATAACAGGGCCGCTTCCAAACAAGCCGCCGAAGTCCAGCTCATCGCCGACTTTGCAGCCAACGGCCGGGATAACACGAACGGCGGTTGTTTTGGAATTTACCATACCAATTGCCGCTTCGTCTGCAATCATTGCAGCAATCGTTTCAGCAGGCGTATCGCCGGGAATGCAGATCATATCAAGTCCAACCGAACATACGGCGGTCATCGCTTCTAATTTTTCAATAGAGAGCGCGCCGCTTTTTGCGGCGTCAATCATGCCGGCGTCTTCTGATACCGGAATAAAGGCGCCGGAAAGCCCGCCGATACGGGAAGAGGCCATTACCCCGCCTTTTTTAACCGCGTCATTTAAAAGGGCGAGCGTGGCGGTCGTGCCGTGCGTACCGCACTTTGCAAGACCGATTTCCTCAAGAATGTGCGCCACAGAATCACCAACAGCGGGCGTGGGCGCCAGAGATAAATCGACAATGCCGAAGGGGACGTCGAGCCGTTCAGATGCAACGCTTCCTACCAGTTGGCCCATCCGTGTGATTTTGAAAGCGGTCTTTTTAATGACGTCTGCAATTTCCGTGATAGAGGCATCCGGATGTTTTGCTACGGCGGCTCGGACAACGCCCGGTCCGGATACCCCTACATTGATGATGCAGTCGGGTTCTCCTACGCCGTGGAAGGCGCCTGCCATAAAGGGATTGTCTTCCGGTGCATTGCAGAATATGACAAGTTTGGCCGCGCCAAAGCACTTTTGGTCAACCGTTCGCTCAGCAGCTTCTTTTACAACTTGTCCCATTAAGCGGCAAGCATCCAGATTGATACCGGTCTTAGTAGAGCCGACGTTGACGGAGGAACAGACGCGCGATGTAACAGAAAGGGCCTCCGGAATGGAATGGATTAAATTTAAATCCCCGGCCGAAAATCCCTTTTGTACCAAAGCGGAAAAGCCGCCAATAAGGTTGACGCCGACAGTCTGCGCTGCTTTGTCCATGGTTTGGGCAAATTTGACCGGGCTTTTTCTGCATGCGGCACTGACAATAGCAATAGGCGTAACGGAAATTCGCTTGTTGATGATCGGAATGCCATACTCGCGTTCAATATCTTCGCCTGTTTTGACAAGCCTTTCTGCGCAGCGTGTAATCTTATCATATACTTTAGTGCACGCCTTATCGATATCCGCGTCAATGCAGTCTAAAAGGGAGATTCCCATCGTAATAGTGCGGATATCCAAGTTTTCGTCTTGAATCATGCGTATGGTTTCCAAAATATCATTTACGTTGATCATGCTGCGATGTTAACATCCTTTCTGGAAAGATATGGGAAAACCGTATCAGATTTTATGCATCGAATTAAAAATGTCCTCGTGCATGACGTGAATGGAAAGACTTTGACTTGTGCCAAGTTCCTTCATTTCTTGGGTAAAAGCAGTAAAATCAGTATTCATCCGATCCGTTTCTACCAACATGATCATGGCGAAAAGATCTTGCATGACCGTCTGGGTCACGTCGATAATGTTGGCGTTGTAATCTGAACAGATTGTGCTGACTTTTGCCAGAATGCCGACCGTATCTTTTCCGATTACAGTAATGACTGCTCGCATAGCAGAGACCTCCTTTTTGGCTTTGCAGACAGTCTTAACACAGACAGCCTGCAGTACGCCTATTATAACACAGATTGGGAGATGAGAAAACGTTTTTGTATCATTCTGTCCGTCTTACGCCTTTAAAAGAAAGGCTTTTAGACTGCCGCGGGTAAAGTGACAGGCGGCTTTTTCAACAAAGCGCATGAAATCAATATTAGAGTCATCGTTTGCAGAATCGGAAATAATACGTAAAACGGCAAAAGGAACGCCGAATTCATAGCACACCTGTGCTACAGCCGCCCCTTCCATCTCTACACACTGCAAATTCTCAATGTGTTCGGAAAGCCAAGCGTTTTTGTTATTGTCGCAGATGAACTGGTCACCGGAAGCAATGGTTCCCATCTGCACTTTTGGAGAAATGATATTGAATTCCTCAAGATATTCGCCGGGAATATCTTGCTTCATTTCATATTTCATATAATGATCGACAGCGGTAAGCAGGGCGCTGGAAAGCATTTGGTCAGCTTTAAAATAGGAAACATCCAATAATGGGATGCGGAAATGATCCACGCCGGTAAAAAAGTCGTGCTGGACAAGCCGGTCGCCGACTACAGCGTCCCCGACATTAAGTGATTTATGAACGCCTCCCGCCGTTCCGCAGAAAATAACACAGTCAGGATGATAACGGTCGATCAGTGTTGTTGCGGTGGAGGCGGAAGCAACCTTACCGATCCGTGACATGACCAGAACCACATCTTTTCCATACAATTTGCCTGCGCAGAATTCTCTTTCGGCGATACGTGTAACCGCGGCTTCTGTAAGGTCTGCGCGCAGCAACTCAATTTCCTCCTGCATCGCACAAATAATTCCGTATTTCATAGTGCATTCTCCTGTCAAATTTGTTATACTGTTGTCAAAGAAACTGCGGTGAGCGCAGCCTATCAAGCGTATTATAGCATGGAAGGCGGCTCTCCGCAAACAGCAACAGGGAGGACATTATGACAAATCTCGGAAACGACTGGGATCTGCTTTTAAAAGAAGAAACGGAAAAGCCTTATATGGAGGAACTTCGGATTTTTTTAAGGGAGGAATACCGTCATTATACGATATATCCGCCTAAACCGGATATGTTTCGTGCCTTGAAGCTTACGCCGTATCAAAATGTAAAAGTAGTGATTATCGGACAGGATCCGTATCATGGTGCAGGTCAGGCGATGGGAATGAGCTTTTCCGTGCGGGACGGCGTGCGTATTCCGCCGTCACTGCAAAACATTTATCAGGAGATTGAGAATACGACAGGGCGCAAACAGCCGGCAAGCGGCGATCTGACCCGCTGGGCGGAACAGGGCGTACTGCTTTTAAATGCTGTCCTTACCGTACGGGCAGGACAGGCGGGAAGTCACCGCGGGCATGGCTGGGAGCGTTTTACGGATTCGATTATTTCTCTTTTGGATAAACGGGATAAACCGATTGTGTTTTTGCTCTGGGGTGCGGATGCACGGAGAAAACGCGAGCTTATACACAATCCGGCGCATACGGTTTTAACGGCGGCGCATCCAAGCCCGTTTTCCGCCTATAGCGGTTTTTTTGGGTGCGATCATTTCAATAAGGCAAACGCCGCGCTTGAGGCCAGCGGGCAGACGCCGATTCTCTGGTAAAAGGAGCGAGATAAAATGGGAAAAAGACAGGATTACATCTGCTGGGACGAATATTTTATGGGGATCGCCCTGCTTTCCGCCCAGCGCAGCAAGGACGCTAGCACACAAGTCGGCGCTTGTATTGTAAGTGGGGAAAACAAGATCCTTTCGGTCGGATACAATGGGATGCCGACCGGCTGTCCGGACGACGATATGCCGTGGGGACGTGACGGCGCGATGCTGGACACAAAATATCCGTTTGTCTGCCATGCAGAATTAAACGCGATCCTCAACACGGCAACCGGTACACTGCGCGGTGCAAAAGTATATGTCACGCTTTTTCCGTGCAATGAGTGCGCCAAGGCTATCATCCAAAGTGGGATCCGCAAGGTAATCTATCTTTCGGACAAGTATGCGGATACAGATGCGACGCGCGCATCGA